>Ga0302321_100000063_pt1 | contig 95566 bp, 91 predicted proteins | sample Fen_T0_1_FD_202505 | JGI IMG/M metagenome (GOLD analysis project Ga0302321, IMG submission 202505) | Peat permafrost microbial communities from Stordalen Mire near Abisko, Sweden - Fen_T0_1 | ecosystem: Environmental > Terrestrial > Soil > Wetlands > Permafrost | place: Sweden: Abisko...
GAATACGCGCGCAACAAGATTGACCTCGGTCATGCGCCACCAGCATTGCGGCGTGGCGTCGAATGGCTCGATCCATTGGTCTGGGCTCGGGAGCTACAGAAGTACGAAAAGAGCAAGGCGCTCGGCGAAGTGTGTTCCAGGCTCGGGATTGATCTGACGCACGCCCATCGGGCGACGAACGACGCCGAGGCGGCCATGCAGGTCTTGACTAGGTTCATTGAAGACGCCCGCGTCCCAAAAACCTACGGGGCATTCGTCCAAGAACAGCGGCGTCTCGCCCGCATCCAGGAAGAGGAACGCGCGCGCTGGCGTTCAGGCCGGGGCGGTTAATCAGCTATATTTGCCGCGGTGGTTAGTTCTTGGTCAGCGCTGCCGTATCCGATAGCATCAACCAATGGCTCGGCATCGACATCGGGTCACGGAACCGCGGGATCAACCAAGCATCCTCGGAGGCCGTGAAGAGCTTCGAGCAACACTGCTCAAGCCCTACTTGCTTCGCGTGCGTGACGAGCGCGGTGACGCAGCCGCTCGCGCTATGCTCTCCACTGTCGGGCTAGCCACCTCGATGATCGAGGACGAGACCGCGTGGATCTCGGTGGCTGCAGCCAAACGCGCACTGCGCGCATTAGAGACAGCGCTCGGGGAAGACGCCATCGCCCATTGCTCGTCATGGGTGACCCACGCCGAAGCCCTGGGCGTCTACGTCCAGATGCTGCGTGTTTCGAGTCTCCCGATTGACGCCTATCGCTACATTACAGCCCATGCCGCGGAAACGACGCGCATAGGCACCTATCGGTTGATCGAATTTGGCAAAGGCCGCATCGAGATCGAGTACATGCCCTCATCTGGGCTCGACACGGAACAGGAAGATCGCTTGCTCTGCGTGGCTCGCGCCGCCGAGCTCGAGAGCATGCCGCTTTTTTGGGGGCTCAATCCGGCGACGGTGACACATCTTCAGTGCCTGGCCCAAGGCGACTCGGTCTGCCGCTACTCGATTCGTTGGCTCGACCAACGCTCACATCACGTTTGGCTCGGAATTGTCGGCGGTGCCGTGGCAAGTGCTGGGCCGATCGCCTTGTCGGGCAATTGGATTGCCACGCTGATCGGCACCACCGTTGGCGCAGGCTTGGGCGGTGTCATTGGCGGACTCGCGGACCGAATTGCCCGCGAGCGGCAGTCGCGAGCGTTGGAAAAACACCGCATCCTCGCGCTTGAGCGCGGCCTTGAGCTCCGCGGCCAGAGTCGTTTGCCCGAAGGCGAACTGATTGGCACGGTCCTCGGCGGCAAGTATCGTATCTTGCGCCGCATTGGTTCGGGCGGGATCGGCGCGGTTTACGCGGCCGAGCACGTGGCACTTGGACATCGCGTGGCCGTAAAGCTTCTGCGCGGCGCAGCCGCGGCGGATGCGTCAGAAACCGCGCGGTTGCGCCGCGAAGCCCAACTGCAGGTCTCGATCGAGCACCCCAACGTCGTTCGCACGTTGGATCTTGATCAAACCCCGGACGGCAGTGTCTATGTCGTCATGGAGTTGCTGCGCGGCGTGAGCCTCGCCGAGCGCCTTCGAGAAGGCCCCGTTTCGACCGGGCAAGCCGTACAAATGTTCATCTCGGTGTGTCGCGCGCTCGAAGCAGCCCATCGTCTCGGAGTGGTTCATCGCGATCTGAAACCAGGCAATGTGTTTCTGTGCGACGACAATTCCTACAAGGTGCTCGACTTTGGCATGAGCAAGTTCGCGCAGGCCGAGAGCTTGACCCAGGAAGGCTACACTCTGGGCACTCCCGAGTACATGTCTCCCGAGCAATGCATCGGTGCCCCGGTCGATCCGCGTTCGGACATCTACGCCCTTGGGATCTTGATGTACGAAGCGCTCACCGGTGACATCCCGATCCAAAGTCGCAATCGGCGTGATCTACTTGAGTTGCATCAGCGCGAGGTGCCGCAACCCATGCGCGTACGCCGGCCCGATCTCAATATCACCCCAGCGTTGGACGGCATCGTGCTGCAATGCCTGGCCAAGCGCGCCGCACAACGTCCGCAAACCGCGCGGGATCTGGAGCGGCTGCTCGCCAACATCCCCGCCGAACAGCTTTCCTACCCGCCCACGGCTGATGCGAGTTCGCAGTCCCCTTCGATAGAGCCCCCCGACCACGGCAATGTCCGCGACGCAAGCCGCGGCCGATAACAGCATTTTGTGCGGGAAAGCGCCGATTCAGGCGTCAGTTCGTCACCCCAGCGACGCGGCGGACAATTGGCCTGGCCTGCTGCCACGCGTGACGTAGAGTGTCGGCGCCATGCGAAATTGGTTTAGGCTCCTGCTTCTGCTCGTTGTGCTGTGGCTGCTGCCGGCCCGCGCCGAAGCCCTCGTTCACGTGGTGCAACCCGGTGACACTTTGGCCGCCGTTGCTGAGCGATACTACGGTCGCATCCAATACGAGCGCATTCTCGTCGCCGCCAATCGACTCGATCTCGCCGGTGGCACCCCTCTCATGCCGGGGATGCATTTGTTGGTCCCCACCGTCAGCTACGTGACGGCGGTCAAGGGCGATTCCTGGGCAGCCTTGGCACAGCGGCACCTCGGCTCGAGTCAGCGTTCCGACGTGCTCGCCCTATCCAACGATTCCAATCCGTGGCTCGTGCCTGAAGAGGGCAGCAAGATCCTCATTCCGTACAACCTCGCAGTATTGCTCACCAGCGACGAAAGCATTGTTTCCATTGCGCAGAAGTACCTCGGTGATGCCAAAAAGGCTTGGACGCTCACGCACTACAACAATCTGAAGAAAGGCCAACTCGACCGCGGAACCGTCGTATTGGTGCCACTCACCGATCTCGAGTTAGCGGAAGCCGTTCGCGCAACTCTTACCGATCCAGAGCGCGTCGCCCTCGACTTCAGCGCCACGGAACGTCGCTCGCAGCGCAAGATCTCAGCCGAGATCCCGGCGCTCATCGCCGACATTCGCGGCGGCCGCTACGTCGACGCGGTGGCTCGCGGTAATCGTTTTGTGGCGTCCGGGGTACTCACCGTGCCCCAGCAATCGCTAGTCATGCGCCAACTGCTCGAGGCCTATGCGGCGCTCGACGCCAGCGGTGCAGCGGCGGCAGCCTGCACGGAATGGCGCAAGCTCGAGCCCTCGACAAAACTCGATCCTACAGTACTTAGTCCGAAAGTCCTCGCGGCTTGCGGTGTCGCCAAGCGCTAACATGAGTCGTCGCGATAACGCCCATGTCCGCTGCGCTCGCTGCCACTTGCATGTGAGCCTGTGCCTCTGCTCACAAATTCCGTGCCTCTTGACGCGAACACGCGTCGTATTGGTGATCCATCGCGACGAGCAGCGCAAGCCGACGAATACTGGGTTGCTCGCGCTCGAGTGCTTGCCCAATAGCGAGGTCTGGGCGCGCGGCCATACCACGAGCAGCGACGAGTCTTTCCTCCTGGATCCCTCGACCACGCCGCTTTTGTTGTTTCCCTCGAACGATGCGCCACCGATTGGTGATTTCAGTTGTGGGGCACGCCCCATCTCGCTCATCGTGCCCGATGGCAATTGGCGTCAAGCATCCAAAGTGCCGCGACGCGTTCCGTGCCTTAAGGGCGTCACCCGAGTCTCGCTTCCAGGCGGACAGCCATCGGCCTATCGGCTGCGCCACGAGCCGCGCGACGGCGGATTGGCCACCATGGAAGCCATTGCCCGAGCATTGGGTGCACTCGAGGGGCCAGCGGTGCAGATTGCGCTTGAGAAAGTGTTTTGCCTCATGGTCGAGCGCGCCCTCTGGTCTCGCGGATCCGTCGCCACGGCAGCCGTCACTGGAGGGATCCCCGACGGGGTTCAAAGGCACGATCCGGTGAGCGGCGCGCTCTTGAGCATGAGCCGCAGTTTAGAACCGGGCAGGGGATCCGTCGGCGAAAACAGCCGCGGCAAGTTCTGCTAGGCTGCGGTGTGCCTATGCCAACAGAACCGGGTCTACCAGAGGCTCCCGCCGTCTCGGCTGATCCGCAGAAGGGTGCGCCGGAGGGGCTCGAAGCGCCGATGCTACCCATCTCGCGAACTTGGGTCATCGTCGGAAGCGCGGCGCTGCTCGTTGGGCTCGCGATGGGCCTCATCATGAGTACGCTCGGAAAGTAGCTACGTCCATGGCACCGCGAGAGTCAATTGCCGCGGACTTCGACTGGAACCAGTTGTGCACGCTGCGCCTGCGTGCGCGCGCAATTGCCGATGGCTTGTATGTCGGGATGCATCGCAGCGCGCGCCGTGGGGTTGGCGTCGAGTTCGGCGGGCGGCGCAACTACGTACCAGGGGACGATCTGCGTTGGCTCGATCGCCACGCATTGATGCGTCACGGCAAACTCTTGGTGCGCGAATTCGAGACCGACACCGAACGACTACTTTACCTCGTTGTCGATGCCTCGCGTTCCATGACTTATCGCAGTTCGCTCGCCCCAGTGTCGAAATGGACGTATGCGGCAGCAGTCGCCGCTGCGTTGGCGCGCATCGCACTTGCAGCTGGTGATCCGGTGGCCCTCGATTGGGTCAGCGGCGAAAATTCGCGTTGGCTGCCGGCAATGAGTGGGCGTGAAGCCTTCGAGCGCGTCGTTGGCGCGCTCGAAACGACGGACCCCGGAGGCATGGCTGCGCTTAGTTCTGCCGCATTCGAGCGCGCCATGGTGCCCGTCATGCGTTATGCGCGGCGCGGAACGATCGTTGTTGTCCTGTCCGATTTGCTCGATTTACCGGATGGGGCCATCGAGATGTTGGGGGACCTCGCCAGCGGTCAGCGCTCATTGGTGGTCGTAAGAACCCTTGATCCGGCTGAGACCTCCTTTCCATTCACCGGAGCGACCAAGTTCGTAAGTCTTGAGGGGCACGCGGTCGTCGAAACCGACGCCGGGCTTGCTCGAGACGGCTACCTCGCTGAGCTTGCACGCGAGACCGAGCAAGTGCGCGAACGACTCGCCGATCGCGGGGGGCGGCTATTGACCGTCGACACCCGGCAGAGTCCGGTCGAAACGGTTCGAAGCATCGTGGAACGAGTTGGAGCGGCCCGGTCATGAGTTTCGTCGTCGCGCTTGCACTGTTGATTGGCGTGCTCATGTTGGTTCCGCTCTTGGCCCATCTGCTGCGCCGCGGCCGCGCCCACGAGGTACCCTTCCCTCCGACACGACTCGTTCCCACAGCGGACCATGTCGCCAAACGGCGCAGTCGACTTGAGGATCGCTCGCTCTTGGCGCTGCGCGCCGGTATCATTTTCCTTCTGGCATTGGTCGGGGCAACTCCACTCATCAGGTGTGAACACGCAGTCCTCAGTCGGCATAACGGCGCGTCCGTGGCCGTCGTCATCGTGCTCGACGATTCGGCAAGCATGCGCAATCAAATGCCAACCGGCGAAACTCGCTTCGCGCTGGCCAAACGAACCATCGGACAACTCGTCGAGCAGCTCCACGAAGGCGACAACGTGGGGCTCATCTTGGCGGGCAAGCCAGCACGAATTCAATTGTTACCCACGACGAATCCCACGATCTTGACCCAGCAATTGGCCGCTGTGCATGAATCCGATCGCGCCACGGATCTCGCCGCCGCAATCTATCTAGCAGAATCAGCGCTCAGTCGACAGCCGCACGTCGACAAACGCATCGTCGTCGTAAGTGACCTTGGCGCAGAACTGCCACAGCTTTCCCCGCGAGTTTCTCGGTTATTGCCCGCGTTGGCCGAGTCGGTGTCGGACTGCGGACTCTTGTCAGCCACGCACAACCGTGGCAAGATCAGCGTCGAATATGCCTGCACGAAGAGCCATCCAAACGTAGAACGCAAGCTTCTGCTTTACCGCGCCGAGCAGCCCAAACAGGTCCTGGCCGAGAAGGCCGTGGTTGTCCACCCCGGACGTGAAATGGTGAGCTTCGAATATCTTGCCAAGAGTGAGGCGCTCATGGTTCGCCTGCTCGGCAGCGATAGCAACGTAACGAACGACACGACACCGCTTGCCGATGCGCAAATGGGTCCGAGCGTTGCCACTTTCGCTGACCCAACTACCGGGCGCGGAACCACTGGTGGCCGACCGCTGCTCGAGCAGGCGTTGCTGGCTCTAGATGCCAACCTGACGATTCGTTCGTTGTCGACGGTCCCCGAGGACGAACACGACCTGACCGGAGTGCAGCTGCTTTTGCTCGACGATCCGCCGCTGCTTTCGGCCGAATCGCGGAGCCGTATCCTCAGTTTCGTCGAAGCTGGCGGCACCGCCGTAGCATTCTTTGGGCCTGCCGCGAGCACGGCACAGCTCGGGAGTCTCTTATTGCCGTTTATCGAACGGCGTGCCACCTGGGAAACCAATGCGCCCGCAGGTCTCGACCCAAAGAGTCTCGACACTTTGGGTGCTGCAGCGCCGAGCCTGACCGACTTCGCACCAAAAGGGCGGTTTAGTTTCGACGAATCCCATGATCCCAAGGAGACCGTGCGTGGGCGTTGGTTGGATCAGAAGCCATTTTGGATTGAGCGTCCCGTGGGGCGTGGTCTCGTGATGACGCTTGGCCTACCGCTATCGATCGCTCAAAGCGATCTCGCCCTGCGCAGCGGATTCGTCGCTCTGCTCGATGGTGTGCTCGGCACAAGCGTTCGCCTTGGGTTGGCCCGCCTCACGACGGTTGGGCAGGCTTGGCGTTTTGCGGGTGCCGGGCTCGTGAAAGGTGAGGGTCCGTACGAGTCATTGCCCGAAGAGCGCTTCACCCTGACCGAACACGGCGAACGCGAGTTCGTGCCCAGCCTTGCCGGGCGCTATCGCTTTGTGGTTGGCGGCAAGGTCGAGGACCGCATAGCTCAGTTGCCCGCGTCAGAAATCCTCGAGCCTACTCGGCCCTGGCCAGCGTCGGCCACACAGGAGCCAGACAAAGCTACCGGCCGGCTCGACCTCACGCGTCCGCTCATTCTCGCCCTGCTTCCGCTATTGATGCTTGAGCTGCTGGCCCGTTCAACTCTCGTGCGGGACACGGTGCGCCGGAGCTACGTGCGATATTTTCGTCGTTTTGCCAGAAAATAGTTCGAAATGGCGAGCGAAAGCATCGGGCTTCGGCACGCTCGCGCCGGACAATGGAGGAAGCGCGACCGGCTTATGCTAATGGACGCGCCGTGATGCGCCATCTGGAGGTCTTTCGCCGCCGTCCTTCGCCCCGTCCGCTCGGAGGCGCAGGCCGAATCCATGGTCGTAACGCTTTGCAGCGAGCGCTATTGCCGGCGGCGCTGGTGCTCAGCGGTTGGTTGCCGCGGGTAGCGGATGCCACCGTCGTCGAACGCATCGTTGCCGTCGTTGGCGAGCGCGCGATTCTAATGAGTGAACTACGTACCCGCGCCGTTCCCTACATGGCACGCGCCAAGGAACTGCCGTCGGAGGCCCATCGCGCGGCGGCCATCACTCAACTTCACAAGTCCCTGGTTCAACAGCTCGTGGACGAAGAGTTGCTGGCGCGCGCGGCTCGCAAAGCCAAGATCGTCATCTCCGAGCAAGACGTCACCAATGCACTCGAGCGTGTCGCCAAGCAAAACAAGATCACGATAGACAAACTCCTCGATGAAGCGCGCAACAGTGGCATGAAAGACGGCCAGTATCGTGAGGAACTGCGCCGTCAACTGCTTGAGGCACGTCTGCTCAGTTTGCGCGTGCAAGGGCGCGTTCGCGTCCGCGACGAGGATCTACGGGCGGCCTACCTCGGGATCGTCCTCGACGAACGTCGAAAGCTCGGTTTCAACGCGTCGTGGATCGTTCTCGACGGCAAGAGCGCGGAAAGCGTGGCGCAAGCAGAAGCTCTGGTGCAGCGGGCGCGCACGGGCGAAAAGTTTCAAGAGCTCGCGCGCCAGTACTCGCTCGATTCGAGCACACGCAATAGCGGTGGCGCGCTAGGCCGGCTCACCCCCGGGAAGTTGCCTGCCGCATTGGACCGAGTTGCGCAACGCCTCACGGTGGGCGAGATTTCCCCGCCCGTGCGAGTTGCCGATCGATTCATTATCGTGAAGTTAACGGAGCGCGACGAATCGCAGTTGCCCGATTTCGACGAGGCGCGCGCCGAGCTGACCGAGCGCGTGTACGGCGAAAAGATGGCCAAAGCACGCCGTCGCTGGCTCGATGGCCTGCGCAGTCAAGCCAGTGTCGAAGTCCGGCTGTAGTGGACCCATTCCGTCGTGACAGTTTGGCAACCCGCGAGCCTCACCGTGCCACTCCGTCGCGTTCCAGCCGCGCCAGCGGCATTTGGCGCACGCGAGTGCCTCAGCCACAACCAGCTCAGCCGTTCCAAACGGCAGCGCTTGCCGCCAAGTCGAGGTAGCGTTTGTCGATTGCAAGTTCAGGCCGCAAAAGTAAGGTTGCCGATTGGCACGGTCCGTGCTGGGAAAGGCGCACTATCATGGTCGGACGCTCCAGGTATTGGTTCTTGGTTCTTTTGTTTGGGGTCATCGCGGCCACGGCGCTGCCCGGTCGCGCGTGGGCGCAGGCAACCACCGCTTGCACGATCGCCATGTCGACGACAGCGCCGGTCATTCGCGTCGACGACACATCTAACCGCAGTGGTAGCTCTTCCGACCCCACGGTGAAACTTACCATCACCCGAGCGGACTGCCTGAGCACCAGCCTCAAGTACCGGTTCGCGATGACCGTCACGGGCTACAATCAAGGCTGGAACTTCGAAGCCTGGGCGGGCCGTTCCTCTTCGGACTGTTCCGGCGAATTCACTGCCCTTACTTCGCTGAAAACCTGCTGGAAGCTTGGTAATCTTACGGTCAGCAATGGCGTCGCAACGCTTGACGTTACACCAGCTCAACTCCTGGGGATCGGAGTCGACGACACTCTGGCTCCCAGCGCGAAGAAGATTCTGACCAGCTGCGACGATTTGACGAACACTGACCGTGGCAGGCAGACCTTCACCGTCTCATTTTTCCTCAACTACTCGAGCGTTGTCCAATGCAAGCAGACGCAAGGCATGTACTACTCGTTGACCGGCCCCGATGGTCCAACGATAAGCTCAATCAACGCTGCGGATTCCTCGCTCCAACTGAACTGGCAAAGCATTGTTTCAACCCTGACGACTGACGTCACCTACGAGTTCTACTGCGCACGCAACGACGCGACCGATGGCGGCTGCCACAGTTCCGCGTTGGACGCCTTTGCAACTAGTGGGGCCTCCAGTACGGCATCCGGGGGGGCGGGCGGAACTTCCAGCACTGGCGCGGGTGGCACCGCGACCGTCGCCAGCACAGCGGGCAGCGCGGGCGACTTGGGTTCATCGTCCGCTGGTGCTGCGGGTGACACGAGCGCGGCGCCAGTTGGTGCGGCGGGCAGCACCTCCGGGGGCGCCGCGGCTGTCAGCTCGACGGGTGGTAGCCAATCGTCCAGCGATTCCGCCGGTGCAGCGGGTACGAGCTCCACCAGTACGACAAGGCTGTCGAATCTTTACTGTGGCTCAGTCATCGGGAAGAGCAATACCAGCGGCTACACCGACGCCAATCTGACAAACGGGAAATCTTACGCGGTCACCATTGGCGTGCGCGACAGCTACGGCAACATCGGAAGTCTGTCTCCCTACGTGTGCGATACGCCGCAACCCATCGACACCTTCTTCGAGGGTTACAGCCTCGACGGAGGGAAAGCGGGCGGAGGTTTCTGCAATCTCGATGTCCGTCGCCATGGCTCTTGGCCTGCGGCCTTCGGCGCGATTGGCCTCTTGGCGTGGCTGCGGCGACGCAATCAACAAGTTCGGCGGCGCGAAACCTCGGATCCAGCGAATCACTGAACGGACACCTCGAGCGCATCCATGTTATCGAAAACGATTCTTTTCCGTACCGCGCACTTGGTTCGTTACGTCATCCCATTTTTGGCCACGCAAACGCTCTGTCCAACCGTCGCCAGTGCGCAAGACGTGGATGAGTTCGGTTCCTGGGGCCGTTCCACCAACGCGCCCGAAAAATGGAGCACTCAGAACTTCGCGCTGGAACTGCGTTTTGGCCCATACCTGCCGCGAGTTGACTCGGAGTTCACCAATGGTGAGAAGCCATTCGAGAAGTATTTCGGCACAACTAATCGTGTGGCCGTAGGTGTGGAGTTCGACTGGCTTTTACTCAAGGTCGAGCGCGTATTGCGGTTTGGGCCGGGTCTTGGGTTCATGTATACCGCGATCGGGGCTGATGCGTTCTACGGCGCGATGGCTACCCCACCGCTGCCCGGAACCCGTGCCACTGGCCAACGAACTAGCCTGCGAGTTCTGCCCCATTGGGCAGCGGCTGTGTTGCACCTAGATGCCCTGGCGCAACGCACCCCAATTCCGCTCGTCTTCACGGCAAAGGCAGGGTTGGCGCATGGCTTGTGGTGGACGAAGGACGTTCCACGCACAACCAGAGCCGAGGACGGAACTGTTGGCAGGGGGCGTAGCTACGGTGCCTACTACGCCCTCGGGGTGCAGTTGGATCTCGGATTTTTGGACACCCAACGCAAGCGGCGCCTCGACACCTTCACGGGAATCAATAGCATCTACTTCTTCGGCGAATTCTACGCCCTCGAACTCGATGGCTTTGGCAAGAGCGGCGTGATGAACATCGGGGACCGGAGCTGGGTCCTCGGGCTCGCATTCGACCTCTAAACGCAAGTTCGCTCGACTGCCTCCCGTTTGCCGTCGCGACCGCAGCGCTTGCGGCGCACCAAACACTTCGCGTAAGTGCCCCGCCCTACTTCGAGCGCAGTAGCCGATCGAGGTGGCGATTTTCCCAGTCAATGGCGCGCAAGTACTGGGGGTAGGCGCGCTCACGGCGCAGAAACTCTGGCGGATGCAGTAGCGTGAACCGACCAACTCGCACTGGCGGGATGAAGTGGTGCAAGAGTTCGTGAAACACGATGTACGCCAGAAAGTAGCGAGGCACCCAGCGCTGATCCAACGCTGGATGGATGCGCACTAGCCTTTCGGTGGCACTGTACGTCCCGAGCTTGATGCTCGTCCGCGAGTCGCCCCGAGGAGCTGTGTGGCGACCCCAAGTGACTTGAACGTCACCGATGGCACCGCCAAAGTAACGTTGGTCGATTCGATTGAAGATCGCTTGAAGGTCGTGAACCCTACCGGCAGTGTGCAACGGCTGAGTGATCGGTCGTTCGGCGCGGATGCGGAAGCTATTCGACTCTATGTAGTCGCCAACGACCTGGGAGGCGTCTCGATCACCGCGGGCAATGTAGCGAACCAAGGCCTCTTTGACACGCTCTGGCGCGCCAAGGAACATCATGTGCAGCCGCACGCGGAGAGTCCCGCGAACCCGGGTCTGAACGACCATGCGGCGACGGTTGTCGGTGACAGCAAGCTGCACGGCTCCGCCTAGGGCCAACTCGAGGCGCCGCTCGAGCATTTGCCGTGCGCCCTCGTGAATGAAGATCTGCGGCCCTGACCCAGGTAGATCGAGTGGCAACTGCTCGAGCGATGGCATTGGGATGCGCACCGCGGCTGTGGCCATGCGCGGCGCCAGGAGATGAGCTGAACCACGACCGCGCCGCACGAGTGCGGAAGAACGTGGCTTCATCCATGGGAACGCTTCTTGCGACATCGACCTAAACCTCGGGTTACGGGCAGCCACGCGCACCGTCAAGCTGCGACAAAATACTAATAAATATCAGCTGGTTACACGGTGACGGGCCCCGCCCCCCCCAGGACCAGCCAACTGCGCGAGATCCCGCTGGATCCAGCGGGCCGGACCAGAAACCTTGGGAAAAACTCGAGCTCCGATCCCCAGCCATGTCCCAGGGGATCCAAAGGTTTTCAACCAGTTATCCACAGCCAGACCCCCCTCGGGAAATGGATCGCTCCCGCCCAACTTCCCGCGAGATTGGATGCGAACGTTGCCTCATCACTGCGCTGACTCGAGCGGCAATCGAAAGCGATACGGCAGGTTACGCCTTTGCGACGGCCTTTCGCCCCGCACTTTCATCCTGAGTGGCGTGGGCAGGCTTTGCCTTTCCATCTGACTTGCTGTCGCTCCGAGTATCGGACTTGGTACTACCTTCACCTCGGGGTGAGCCTTGACTCGCACCCACCGGGTTCTTGGCTGCCGATTCAGGGCGCTGCTTGATGCCGGCCTGCTCGAGCAACTTATTCTCGAGCTTGACCAGAATGTCGGGATGCTGCTCGAGGTAGGCACGAGCATTGTCGCGACCTTGGCCAATCCGTTCACCATCGAAGGCATACCAGGAGCCGCTCTTCTGAACCAAACTCAGGTCAGCAGCCATGTCAAGGATCTCGCCTGAGCGGCTGATCCCCAACCCATAGAGGATGTCGAACTCCACCTCGCGAAACGGAGCGGCCATCTTGTTCTTGACGACCTTGACCCGAGTGCGGTTGCCGATAATCGCGACGTCTTTACCAGCAATGGCCGGAGCGGCCTCCTTGATGGCGCCAATGCGACGCACATCAAGGCGCACCGAGGCGTAGAACTTGAGCGCATTACCGCCGCTCGTCGTCTCGGGGCTACCGAACATTACGCCAATTTTCATGCGGATTTGGTTGGTGAAGAAAATGAGGCAGTTCGAGCGCGACACAGTGCCCGTGAGCTTTCGCAGCGCCTGACTCATGAGCCTTGCTTGCAGCCCCACGTGTGAGTCCCCCATGTCGCCCTCGATCTCGGCCTTGGGGACGAGTGCCGCCACCGAGTCGATAACCACCAGATCGACCGCACCTGACCGAACCAGCATGTCGGCGATCTCGAGTGCCTGCTCGCCGTAGTCGGGTTGGCTGATGAGCAGCTCGTCGGTCTTGACGCCCAACTTGCGCGCATAGGTGATGTCGAGCGCGTGCTCGGCATCAATGAACGCCGCTACCCCACCCTGCTTTTGCACGTTGGCAATCGCATGGAGGGTGAGCGTGGTCTTGCCGCTCGATTCCGGACCGTAGATCTCGATGATGCGGCCGCGTGGGTAACCACCAATGCCGAGCCCAATGTCGAGACCGAGCGAGCCCGTTGGGATGACCGGAACGTCGCCGCCGATGGTCTCACCGTCCTTGAGGCGCATGATCGCACCCTTGCCGAATTCCTTCTCGACAGCAGCGAGTGCTAGGTCGAGCGCGCGACTCTTAGACTTCGGATCGTCCATCGTATCTGTTGCGGCTGCCATGCGGGTGACTCCTTCGAACTGTCTCGATCAACGCAGCGAACCTCAAACCGTGAGCGTGATTCGATAGCTCGCTGGTTTGCGCCGGCCAAGTGCGCCCTGACCGAGACCAAGAAGTACTGCGCGGCTGTTCAGATGTCAACCGAGCTCGAACATTTTCCGTCCGCCTTGGTTAGGGTCGGCACGCAGACGACTTTTGCCGTAGTCAGCAGAATCGGCCCGTTGGTCGCCAGTACTAGGCAATACCCGCCATCGAGGTCAGCGCCCTTCGCGCGGCGGCAGCGTGCTTGGCGTCCGTCTCACGATGCGTACCCGCTCGGCGCGACGAGCCGTAGCCCGGAGCACCTCGAAGCGGCAATCACGCCAATTCACCATGTCGCCGGTCCTCGGAATGCGACCCAGCTCGGCGGCGACGAAGCCGCCGAGAGTGACGTACTCGGCATCATCAATCGTGTCTGCATCAATGCCAAGCACATCGAACACCTTGCGCGTTTCCGCCAGGCCCCGACACACGATCGAGCCATCGGGGCGGCGCACGATGTGTGAATCGAGCCGGTCGCTTTCGTCTTCGATCTCGCCAACGATTTCCTCGAGCACGTCTTCGAGCGTCACCAAGCCCTGGGTGCCGCCGTACTCATCGACGACGACGGCCATGTGGCGCCGCTCCTCCTGAAAGGTACGCAGCAGTCGATCGAGCGTCATTGTTGCGGGAATGACCAGTGCGGGGATGACTAAAGATTTGCAGTCGAGCTGATTCGGATCCAGACGCAACTGAAACAGCAGGTCCTTGACCATCACGATCCCCTGAATTTGGTCGAGATCGTGCTCCTCCACGTAGGGGAGCCGACTGTGGCCACTGCGCCGCACAATCGTCAGATTTTCGTCGAGCTTGCGTGCTCCCGACAAATAGATGACCCCATTGCGCGGGACCATCACGTCGTATGCCGTAAGCTCAGAAAGGGCCGCAGCGCCTTCGATGGCGTCGGCCGTACGCGTTGCCAGGGCGCCTTCGGTTCGGCCTAGGGCTGCGAGTAGCCGGATCTCTTCGAGCGAAGTAACCGGCGTATCCTGCTTCTTGCGCAACGCAGACTGGAGTCGCTCGGTGATGAGGAGAAACGGCCGCAACACGAAGATGAGCCCCCGCACATAGTAGGCGACCGGGATCACCAGCTGCGCCGCATAGGCCACCCCCAAGGTCTTCGGTACAATTTCGGTCAAGACGAGGATCGACACCGAGAACGCGAGCGAGAAGATCCACAGGTGTTCCGGCGCAAACAAGCTTGAGTAGCTCGCTCCAGCGATGGATGCTCCCACCGTGTGCGCCAGAGTATTTACCGTTAGAATCGCCGCAATCGGCAGGTCGATGCGCTTTTTGAAATGCTTGACGAGTCGTGCCGCACGGCCATGGCGCAGAGCGTGAATGTGGGACAGCCTGACGCTAAGCAGCGTGGCTTCGGAGATTGAACACAGAAACGCGAATACATGACTAATCGCGATGCCCAGAATGAAGGTGAGCATTCGGCGCCTAGTCTAAGCAAAGCGGGACCCGTAACGAGGCGTTCCCGCGTGAACCAAACCAATCGAGGAGCGAAATCACTCCCCCTTTGGCGTCGATCGCGCCACGGCTGGTACGCCGGATTTCGGCGCCTTGGCTGGAACGTCTAGCCCACGGGCAAACGCCCGCACCAGATCGGTCTCACTGCGTGCAGCTTGTGCCGCAGCAGTCGAGGGGCCATTTTGTCCTATCGGGATCGGCAGATCCGCGATCCCAGGCGCTGGCGACTCACAGGCAGATTTGGGTAAAGGCGCCGCTAAAATTCCGGAGGGCTCGCGGGGCAGCACCAACCGCGCTCCGGCAAGGCCCGCCGCTGCGCCAAGCAATATTCCAAATGCGAGCATCGCCGAACTCGGGATGGCATGCAGCCGTTGCGCCACGCGCATGACCAACGGGAGCGCAGCTTTCGATAGCGCGCGCCGTGCAACCCAACGTGCCGAGCCGGGGTCAGTGATGCGAATGCGGTCGACTGAGCGACGCAGTGGCACGTAGCGCGAACGACCGCGCTCCCGCGACAGGCGAAGAGCCACCTGCTCCAGCTGGTTTGCGAGCTCAAGCGCAGAACCGGTGCGCATCTCGCGATCCTTGACCAGGCAATTCTCGATGAGTTCGCTCAACTCGGCGTCCAGATGGGGCACCAAATTGATCACGGATTCGTGTGGGGCCTGCAGAATCGCAAACATCAGGGCATTGTAGTTCGCGCCTATGAACGGCAATTTTCCGCTGACGCATTGATACGCCAAAACGCCGAGAGACCAGAGGTCCGAGCGCGCATCTACACCATCGGCGCCCTTGGCTTGCTCCGGACTCATGTACACCGGAGAACCGAGGATCTTGCCGTTTTCGGTACGGACCCGCCCGCTCTGGGGATCATCGATGACTTTGCTGACGCCGAAGTCCAGTACTTTTACGACTGGGGGACCATCGTCGTGGCTTTCGCAAAGAAAAACGTTCGCCGTCGACAGATCGCGATGAACGAGCGACGACGCATGTGCGTGCTCGAGGGCGCGAGCGACCTGCGAGAGCAGGATGCAAGTCTCGAGTTCGTCGAGGTGCCCATCGCGAGCGAGCCGTGCCTCAAGGCTTTCGCCCGAAAGCAGCTCCATCACGAGGTACGGTCGACCATCGTGCATGCCAGCATCCATGGCCGTGACGACGTTCGGGTGGCGAATTTGTCCGGTCGCCTTGGCTTCGCGCACGAACCGATGCAAGGCTTCGGGATCGCGCGTCAACTCGGGCAACAAGAATTTGATGGCGAAGTCTCGGTTCGTCCGTTCGTTGCGCGCGGACCAGACTTCCCCCATCCCACCCTCGGCGAGGCGCCGGAGCAGGCGATACTTTCTGGAAACGAGCTCACCAGTCTTCACGCGTCGAATACTCGGCCCAAACCACCAAGGTAGGCCAAGATCTCGGCTGATGCCTCCCAAGTCCATCGGCTCCGCCATAGCCCTGATTGGCCTGTCCAGCCTGACCGCGATCGAGGCCGGTGGTTGCGACAAACGTCCGGAATCGTTCAGATCACTGACCCGCTCGGCCCTACCCTTGATGGCTCAGGCCAATCGGTCGGCGGCGCCAGAAATGAATTACGCGCTGTCGGACTATGGCCTGCGCTCGCGCCCGGATCTAAAGCACGTCTGCGGTCGCTACGAGCTGCGCGCTGACGGCAAGTTGCTAACCTGGGACCTGTTCGCGACCGAGCGTGCCCCGGGCGAGATCAAGAACGAGGTCGATGACGAGCTTCGCCGCTACCACGAGCGCGACAAATCGCGTTCTGCAAGACGTGACATCAGCGTAGTGGTCAATAGCAGCTCCAAGTTCGAATGGCCGCGCGGATGCTCCAAAACTGTCGTCGCAAATGCGCAAAGTGTGCTCGTGGCCAGTCGGGTGCTCTGACTTTCTCTCGCGCCCCCGCGTTCTATCGTGTTAGTAACTTCAACTAGCGTGAAAGGCTGTCACGGACGAGCAATTCTGGTTTTTTGTGCTTGGCTCGTCGCGGTGACGCACGTGGCCGCATTGCCCCAAGCGAGCGTCGCCATTCGCGCAAACATCACTGGGACGAATGACTGCCAGTCGCCGGACGCCTTCCTCGATCAAGTCCAGGCGCGCACCATTCACGCCCGACGCGCCAATTCCGGCGAGGTGAGCTGGTCCGCCTCAGTCACGGTCAAAAAAGTGGGCTCGCGCCGGCTCGCTCGACTAAAGCTCATGGCATCTGAGGGCGAATGGATCGAACGCGAACTCGTCGCCCCCAACTGCTACGACGCCCTGGAGGCGCTTGCCGTCGTATTGGCCGTCCTGGTGGATACGGCCGTCGAGCAAGCGCCACATTCGGCTCAAGGTGGCACTGCGACGGGCGATGAGGCTGCGGTGCCAATGAAGCCCATGGCGCTGCCGCGCGTGGCCACCGGCGTCTACATCCCCTGGATCGACGACCCAGATTACTTCGAAAAACGCGGGATTTCTCTAAGTCCGACGCGATTTATCCCGAGAATCGCGGGCGGCGTCGAACTCGACACCCAGCTCATGAAAAAGGCCGCTTTCGGCATCGTCTTGGGGTTTGAAGTCGAGCGCTGGAGCCCTAGCTTACTGCGCCCAACCTTCGGGCTATCGCTCGGGTGGGCCCCGGGTGACACCAGTGCCTTGGGGCAGTCCGCTGGCCTACAACGCTGGTCCTTAGGCGCCTTGCTGTGCCCCTTCGAGCTGCTTCAAAGTCGCGTCGTCTCGCTTCGACCGTGCGCCAGAATCGAGGGCGGGTTCGTCTATCTCGATCCGTACGAATCTGGCGCCCGAAGTGAGCGATTGGGCCGGGTACGAACAAGCCCCTACCTTCGAATGACCCTGGCACCGGCAGCCGGTGCCCAATTGCGCATCGATAGCGGAATAGACTTGCTGGTGACGCGTCACCGCATCGGCGATGAGACCCCTGCGGCATTGGGGCCCTACCTCGCTCTCGCAGTAGCAGTGGAATACTGAGCGCGACGTCGATTACAGCAAGACGACTGGCAAGCCGATCTTCGCCCAAATCACATCTTCTGAGGCCCAGACTGATCGATTCGGCCTTTGACTGCGATGATCCAGGTGATGAATGGGCTTGGCAGAGTCGAACGCCTGGACGCGTCCCCGAGTGAATCGAGCGGTGTCGAGCTCCTACCGTCCGAAACCTCCCAAATAGAATGCGTCCGTTCCCCCTTTTGCCCTAAGGACGACCAACGTCTACGCGCACTCGTGGCACAGCACCTCGATTTCGCCTGGCGCTACTTGCGTCGAATTGGCCAATGCCCTGCCGATTGCGACGAAATCATCCAAGAGGCGTGTCTGGTCGTTGCCCGGCGTCTCTCAGGGATCCGCGAGGGTTGCGAGCGGTCCTATCTGTTGCAGGTCGCCGCAAACATCGCCTCTACCCGACGCCGCAGTTTCAGCCGTGAATTGCTGCGCATCGACCAATCGGCGCTGGCCTACTCGCAGCAACCCCCGCCCGATCCCGAAGCGGCGTTCGAGGGGCGCCAAGCCCGCCAAGAGCTCGATGCGATTCTTTTGGCGATGCCGCTCGAGTTGCGTGAGGTTTTCGTGCTCTACGAAATCGAGGAGCAAACCACGCCAGAAATCGCCGATCTACTCGCGCTGAAAGCGGGAACGGTGGCGTCGCGCCTGAGGCGCGCGCGCTTCGAATTTCGGCGTCTGATCGAACAGCGTTCAACGTCACCGACGGCGATTCGAACGGAGCCAAAGCACAACACCAAGGGAGGTAACCTGTGACGTTGCCTCGACTAATGCTAGCGGGAACCGCCGAAGAGCGTCGCTTGCTGCGCGCCGCGCGCCACGAAGGCCCGAGCTCCAAGTTTCGCGAGCACGTGTTGTTGTCCATTGGGGTAGCTGGCTGCATCGCATCGGGGACAGTACCTAGTCGCGCGGCTGGCATGAGCAATTCTGCGCACGGCAGTGCCGCCACGTCGGGCAGCCTCGCCTCAGGTGGGTTCGCAGTGCTTGTGAAGTGGGTCGGCGTTGCAGGAATTGCCCTGACCGCTGGTACCGGTGCTGGTTTCGCCGCAGCAACGGCCTGGGCCGAAAAGGTTAGTCCGCCGAAATTGAGCAGCCAGAGTGAGCGCGGGCTGGCTGTGCCACCATTGGCGCCAAACTACGCCGCCATGCCTATTGCGGCCCAGCTACCCACGGAGCCGGTGGCGCAAGCGGCTGCAACTCTGCCACTGCCACCACCGCGGGTTCCCCTTGCATCGAGCACTCACGGTCAACGCGACGCTGTCGCGCCGGCACTCGCGGTGGCGGACGAGGTTCGACTCATCGACGAAGCTCGTGTGGCCATGCGCAGTGGTAACTCCACCAAGTGTTTGCAGTTGATGACCGAGAGGCGGCAACGGTTCCCGAACGGCGTGCTTAGCCCCGAAGCTTCGCTCTTGCGCATCGAGGCACTAAGCGCCTCGGGCCAAAGTGAGCAGGCCAAGCAAGAGGGGTCACGTTTCCTGTCGCAATACCCCCCGGGGCCACTTGCAGGGCGGGTGCGAGTGCTGCTGGGTCGTCAGGCAAGCGGCACGTCTGCGACGAGTGATGTCGGGTTGGAAGCAATGTAGCCTCGATACAGCTCAGTGCCTCTGACACTCCCAGCTGAAGACTCGTTCGAGTGTCGTTCGCTTGGTCCCGAGTAACGTCAAGGACCACTAAAGTGTGCGCATGCGGTGCAATCGAAAGCGCACTCTTCAGTGTTCGTTTTCGGTCCACCCCGTGTGGTGGCTACGTCCAACGTCCGGTGCGTCATGCGACCAATACGGCGTCAAGCTAGTATTGGCTGGATTCCAGCCGCGATCCACTGCAGCGCTCGGTCAACGTCGAGCTTCGCACTGAGCCAGGACTCGCGCTGCGCCACCTCGAAGGATTCGAAGACCTCTGAAGTACGTCAGAGACGTCACCGTCGCTGTTGCCAAACAGCCTTCGAATCGTTCAAGCTGGCCTATCTGGGGGTCAAACTGGCCAATGCTCGACCGCACGTAGGCTGACCGAGCGCCGGGACACCATCGCGCCACAGGTCACCCGTGTGGTGCCGCATCGCGCGGGCCAAGTCGATCGCAGCCGTAACGACGCCGCACCGCTGTTCGCTTCCTCACACGGCCGGTGCCGCGCGAAGCGCGCACAAGCTCAGCCCGATCGTCGCAGCGGGAAAGACTATGACCCTGAAAGGGCTGGGTTCACCGGGCTAATTGCTCCCGCCGGGCTGGACAAGCAATGGCACCGCGGCCTTGAGGATGCCTGGATTGTTTTCAACACGTTTGCCATTACGACGGCCATCGGTGAAACCTTCAAGAACATGGTCGCCCGCGAGCGACCGGCGTTCTACTACGAAGCTGAATCCGTTTCCGAGTTCGCTAGCCCGCTGTTGCTCCATGGGCCGCGCGATCCCGAGACGGGAGCGAATCCTACTGCGGGATCGGTGTCACCCCTGGCGCAAGGCAACGGCGTGTCGATCGCGATGCAGATCTGAACCTGCAGGCTTGATGGGTCAATTGCCGCGCCTCTCTCGGTATCGTTCTTCGAGTGCCGCTTCGAGGTGCATGAGCATCAGTTTTACCACGCCGCACCAAACCAAACGGCGCGTCTGCACTTGGCAAACGCGCCGCTGATGTTGGACGAAACGCGGTCGGTTACTAGGCTCAGCTCGGACGCTGGGCAGCCGCCGACAGTTGTTGCTGCTGTTGCTGCAGGAACTGGGCAACCGCGCGCGAACGCTCGATGGCAAACTGCTTTACTTCCTTGTTCGGGGACCCTGCGAGTGCATTGAGCAGCTTGGTGACGCGCTCGATGTCACGGCTCTGGAACAGTGCCTCGAAGTAGTTGTTGGCGAGCCGCACGTCGGACGCCATCTTGGACTCGTGCTGCGACAAGAGCCCGATAACGCTCTTGAGATCGCCTTGTTGCCCGTAAAGCGCCGAGAGCGAGATGAGTGCTAACGGGTCGTGCGGGTTGCGCTCAACGGCAACCTTGGCCCAAGTCACAGCCTTGTCGCGGGTGGCTTCGTCGGCTGAGTAAACGCCCTGCAACGCAATGAATGGCGCTGCGCGACGCTTGTTGGCTTCCACGTCGGCAAGTTCCTTGATGCGCGCAATGCCCGTGTCCTCACCCTCGAGGTCGCGGATCTGGCCGAACAGGTAAGCCCAAGCATCGACGCAGTTGCCGTCGATCGTGATCGCACGCTCGATCGCTTCGCGCTCGGCCTTGCGCTCTTCCTTGCCCTTCAGGGCCCGCGCGAGATGCAACGAGGGGAACGGGTTTTCGGGCAGCAGGTTCTGCGCACCGCGCAACGTGCCTTCGGCCTTGTCCCACTTCTCCTGCTGCAATTGGCTGACGCCCAGCGCCAACCAATCGTCACCGGTGCCACCCGTAGCAACGACCTTCGCCAGGACCGTTTCGGCGGTCTCGAAACGCCCATACTTCAGCAGTTCTTGAGCGTAGATGCGACCACGCTGGGGATCGTTTTTGTCCTCTTGCCAATGCTGGTCGAGACCTTGCAGTAGATCGTCCAGCCCAATCGCAATCGGACGGCCCTCTTGATCCTGCACCTGCACGGCAGGACCGTTGAAGCCGAGAAGCTTCCACATTTCGTCCATCCCGACAACCACGGCGCCTTGCGCCAATTTGGAGGTCAACTCTTCGGACGGTTGCGCCAGTGGCAGCACGATGAGCGCATTGCCAGGCACACCAGATGGGAAAGCCGAGGGCGGTGCGATAATGGCGGCACCGCCACGGAGTTGAAGGTTCGTTGGAGCGACGTTGGGACCGACGGCCCCTGGCAGGTTTGGCTGGCTCATGGATTCACCTTTATGCCCCCCTCGGCCCCAGATGAGCCCTGCCAACGCAGCGTCGGCTTAGTTCTCGAGTCGACGGTTTTGCCAGACTCTCGGGCGCCCTTGGAAGGTCGGCGCAAGCTAGCAGTCGCCCTCGGTTGTTTCAACGAAACTGTAGGGGGCGCCCGGCACGGGTCGCGCCTTCTGCGGGACTTCAGCCATTTGGCCAGGTGCCCCAATTGAGTGGATAAGCCAAGGCATCGTGGGTTCGGCCGTCCCAAGCCTACACTCCGCTCGGCGCCTGCCAGTTGCCGCAACACCGCCCACCCAATGGCGATACTTCATCCGTGAGACTATAAGCACTCGGAACGCATGTTCATCCTGGTTGGAATCCTTGGCCTAGCTCTTCTGATGGTTGTCCACGAGCTGGGGCATCACCTCGCCGCGCGCGCCTTCGGTATGCGCGTCATCAAGTTCAGCATTGGGTTTGGTCCGGCAATTTGGCGCCACCAGCCGAGCGGCAGCTCGACCGTGTATCAAGTCGCGCTAATTCCGTTTCTCGCCTACGTCCAGATCGCCGGCATGAATCCGTTTGAGGATTACGATCAGAACGACAAAAGTAGCTACGCTAACTCCTCGTTGCTTGCTCGGATGACGACGATTTTCGCGGGACCGTTTGCCAATTACGTCTTCGCGACCGTACTGTTCTTCGCCATGTATTCGATTTGGGGTGAGGCAGTTCGCAGCCTCAAAATCGACGTCATCGAAGGTGGCGCCGCCGAAAAAGCGCAGATGCATAACGGGGACAGGATCCGAAGCATCGACGGCCGCGCGCTGAAGGACTGGAACGAATTGCCGGAGATCGTTCGCGCGAGTCCGAACAAGCCGTTGCAGATCGAGGTCGAGCGCTCGAGCGGTAGTCGACTGCTGATCGTGACGCCGGAAAAGTCACCGACAGGGTATGGCCAAATCGGCGTGAAACCCGCGTTGCAGCGGCTCAGTCTGGCTGAGGCGACGAAGAAATCCGTGATCGTGCCCGCCATCATCGCGACTGCGATCGTCGTTGATCTCGCAAAGACGGTTACAGGCCGCAAGAAGCTCTCGATGAAGGACCTCGCTGGACCAGTGGCCATCGTGGGCGAAACGGGCAAGGCGGCCAAGAGTGGTATGGTCGATTTCCTGTGGTTGCTGGGGCTGATCAGCACGTACCTCGGGGTATTCAATCTCTTGCCCATCCCGGCACTCGATGGCGGCAGAATGGTGTTTCTTGGCTATGAGGCGATTGCGCGTCGGCGGCCCAACGCCAAAATCGAGGCCCAGATCCACGCGGTTGGTCTGGCGCTCTTGTTGCTGCTCATCGCCGTGGTCACGGTATTCGATATCCGCGGGCAGTAGATCTTGCTATCCTATTGCTCGACCGTTATGCCCCGTCGCCCTTGCGAACGTAGACCCGATTGGCACGGCCCGATTGCCTCGCTGCTGTTTTTGGTCGGGGTCTCGTGGCAAACGGCTTGTGCGCCCTTGCCCGTCAGCAGGTCCGAGGGGCCCCGCGAGTACGTCGCACAAGACTACGACCGCGTGTTGAAGCATTGGACTCGCTCGGCGCGACTGCTCTCGGTGGACCAACTCGACAACGTGCTCCAGGTAACGGCCACCTACGAAGCGTGGGACTTTCGATGGGCCTACGTCATGCGCTACGCCGATGACTATCGCCTAACGGTCGACCAACGGCGCGCGCTGCTCGATCGTACGCTCACCGAGTCACGCAAGGAACATGAATTCTACATCGCGTTGTCGGCGCAGAAACACAAATGGGGCGATCTCGGCACCGATGCCCCGGCGTGGATCCTCCGCCTCATCGACGATACGGGTAGCGAAACTGCGCCACGACAGATTGTCGAGATCAAGCGGCCTGGTGCGATTGAATACACCTATTTCCCCTACACCAATCCGTGGCGCCGAATGTACCGCGTGAGCTTTCCGGCTGTACGCGCGGATGGCCAACCCACGATCTCTAAAGGCGCCCACATGATGGGGCTGCGGTTTGCCGGGGCGCAAGGCAACGACGAATTGTCCTGGAATTTCGCCGAGGCGCCCCAGCAACCCTGAGTCGAGCGACGGTGCACCGGGTAGCCCTGAGTTGAGCCGATCCGAGCGAAGGATTTTCTGCCACTCGCTCGGGAGATCCGGCATCGAGCTAGGGTTGGTTCAATCGCGACCAGGCACCAAGAACTGCCCGCAATGACGCGACCACGATGTCCGGAGCCTGGCCGACGCCCCATTGCTCCGTACGAGAATTGCGCAATTGAACATAGGCCACAGCTTCGGCATCCTCGCCCGCGCCGAGGGCGTGCTCGGCGTAGTCAGCGCAGTGGATCTCAGTGCCAAAGGCCGCGTTGAGTCCACGAATGAACGCGTCGATCGGGCCATTGCCTGCGCCACTTACTTGGACCCGTTGCTCGAATGGCCGCACCGTCGCCTGAATCCGACACAGGTTTGCGCTAGTGCGACTCACGTCAACCTGCTCGAGGCGAGAGGCACTCACCGCATCGAGAAATTCCTGGCGGAAGCAGTCGATGACCTCCACCATGGAGAGTTCGGTCCCGGACGCATCGGTGACGCGCTGAACGGCTTGACTGAATTGGGCCGCCAATGCCTTGGGGATGCGATAGCCAGCGCCGCGCTCGAGAACGAAGGCCACACCACCTTTGCCAGATTGGCTGTTGATGCGAACCAATGGCTCGTAAACCCTGCCGACGTCTGCTGGATCGATCGGCAAATAGGGAACCTCCCAACGCCGCTCTGCGCTGGTTAGCAGTGCCTCAAGCCCTTTCTTGATTGCGTCCTGGTGCGAACCACTGAAAGCCGTGAATACCAATTCTCCCACGTACGGGTGTCGCGGGTGGATTGACATACGACTGCACTCTTCGTAAACGCGAGCCACCGCGGGCAAATCGCCGAAGTCCAGTGCGGGTTCGATCCCTTGGGAATAGAGGTTCATTGCCACGGTCACCAAGTCGACGTTGCCGGTACGCTCACCGTTGCCGAAGAGGGTCCCCTCGACGCGTTCTGCACCTGCCATCACCGCGAGTTCGGTGGCAGCCACTGCGGTGCCGCGGTCGTTGTGCGCGTGAACACTCACGATGCAGGCGTTGCGCCGTTTGAGGTGCCGTATCATCCATTCCACCTGATCGGCGTAGACGTTGGGCGTCGCCGTCTCGACCGTGGCCGGCAAGTTCAGAATCATCTTGTGCTCTTCGGTGGCGCCCCAGGTCTCAGTCACCGCGTCAGAAACCTCGACGGCAAAATCGAGCTCGGTACCCGTGAAGCTCTCGGGCGAATACTCGAGAGTAATGTCAGTCGAAGTCATCGCCCGAGCGTGCTTTTTGACCCATTCGGTGCCTTGCACGGCGAGCGCTCGGATGGCATCCCGGTCCTTGGCAAACACGACGCGACGCTGCAATTCCGAAGTGGAGTTGTACAGGTGGACGATCGCCCGCGGCACGCCGCGCAACGCCTCGAAAGTACGCTCAATCAGCTCGACGCGCGCCTGAACTAGCACCTGAATCGTCACGTCATCGGGAATTCGTCCTTCCTCGATCAGGCGACGTACAAAGTCAAAATCCGTCTGCGATGCCGCAGGAAAGCCGACTTCTACCTGCTTGAATCCGATCCGCACGAGTGTCTCGAAGAGCTGCAACTTGCGATCGTATCCCATCGGCTCGACCAACGCTTGATTGCCGTCGCGCAGATCGACGCTGCACCACGCGGGCGCGCGCTCGATGACCCGCTTGGGCCACTCTCGTTCGGGCAAATCCACTGCAATAGCAGGCCTATAACGCGTAACATCGAATGACATGGGGATTCTCCGGATTGCCTACCGCGATGACCGGAGAAACTTTCAAGACCCAAATGCCAAGAACCCTCTCCGGCTGTCGCGGGAGAGGGTTTTGAGTCGGTCGCTGCTGGTGTAGGACTAACTCAAACCTCTCCCGCTGCTAAGAAGCAGACCGGAAAGTTGGAGTGAGTTACGACGCAACGACATGTACGAACGCGAGTATGCAATGCCGCACGCGTTCCGTCAAATGCGCGATGCTCGCACCGGCGTACGCCATCAAACCCGGCCTAGTATTACGAGCTCGGTCACACTTGGCCATTTGGTCGGCTCGTCGTGATAACTGCACTTGGCGTGGGTAAGTCGGGGGCTACGGACTCGATATACTCGTGGGTGACAGCAGTCCGTGCACCGCAATCGGACCGCGAAACGCTACCCAAAAATCAGTTGGTTGCACCTAGCAAGCCGCCAGCGTGAAAGCCACCGAGTCGATACAGAAGTTCGTGACCTTGGTTGTCCCCGTGGTCACCGTGAATCGAATGGAAATAGCGCGTCCGCCCAATGCTCCAGTGATTGGCAACGTTGCACTTGTCCACGCTGTCACGACACTGAGATTCGAAAACGTGCGCAACGTCTGTATCACTTGGTTCGTACCCACATCGACTAGTTCCACGGTCATCACGTCGTACGCAGGCGCTGTGGCCTTTTCTTCTGTCTCGATGTAGTAGTAGAACGTCAATGTTGCACTAGTGAACGCGGCTGGAATGTTCACCGACTGCAAGAGCCAATCCGAGCCGCCATCATACCCGCCGAGCCACGCGTAGTTCGGACTCGTGTATGCGATTGTTGGCGCATTGGCTTTGTTTTCGTTAGTCAAGACGTCATAGCCGCCACTCGAGTAAGTCGTCCACCCAGCTTGACCCAAGTCGAAATTGGGATTGACTAAGAGTTGGGTACCACACGCTGGCGTGCCGCCGGTTGCCGTGCCGCCGGTTGCTGCGCCGCCGGTTGCTGCGCCGCCAGTTGCCGTGCCGCCAGTTGCCGTGCCGCCGGTTGCCGTGCCGCCGGTTGCCGTGCCGCCGGTTGCCGTGCCGCCGGTTGCCGTGCCGCCGGTTGCCGTGCCGCCGGTTGCCGTGCCGCCAGTTGCCGTGCCGCCAGTTGCCGTGCCGCCGGTTGCCGCGCCGCCTGAAGCATATCCGCCAATGGCAGTTCTTCCTGCGCTCGAACCACCGCCACCGTTGCCAGTGGTTCCGCCTGCTGAATTGCCGGCTGTAGCTGATGTGCCCCCAATCAATGCCGCTCCACCTGTCGCAGAGACTCCACCGATCGCGTTCGTACCGCCCGCGTTGACAGCTCCGCCCAGCGAGGTTTCCCCGCCGACCGCAGCCCCGGCGCTCGCACCCTGATTCACTTCGGCGCGCCCCGCCTGGTCAGTGAGCACACCCGCGAAAGCACCACCTGCGGCCTTGGACTGGACGCCGCCACTGCTGCCTCCCAGTTCGCTCGCGCCGCCGGACGAACTCTTGCCGCCAACGTGTTTGGTACCGCCGCTTGCATCCGAAGCACTTTCGACGGCAAAGTCAGGATACGCGCAACTCGCGGCTAGTACGAGCACGGCAGCAACTGAAAACAGAGTCGACTGCGGCATGACTAGAACGTCCCTGTTGCGCCAACTAGACCTGGCGAAGCCCATAGTCCAAGACTTGGGTTCCTGCCCGATGTTCGATTTTGACTCGGAGTGAGCAATAACAACGTAACTCCCGTGGCCGCGCCAACTCCGCCTACGATGAACCCAACGCTCGAAACGAGCCGCATCGTTCGATAGTTATCCACGCGACTTTGGTCGGCGAACTGACACACGCCAGCGGGGCAGTCGCGATTGAGCGAGCTGTGCTGCACCGCAACGACAGCACCCGCACCGATGCCTGTCAGTGCGCCAACCGTACCAACCCCCACCGCAACCCAACCCCAAGTACGTTGACTTGAACCGGCCTTGGTTGGCTCAATGGCGCTGGAAGCGACAGTGGGCAGAATCGCAAGCTGGGTCGGAGGTTGGAGGTTACTGTTTTCACCATCGAACCGAAGCTCCACTGAGGCCTTGGTCCCTTCTTCGGCGGTAATCGCTTGTCTTGCGACCTTGCCATGCCAGATACCTGTCACTTCGTGCTGTCCGGGATCGATCAATCGTTCGACTCCGACAAGCGCAGCTGGCACCACCACGTCGTCGACTCGCACCTCGACTTCACCCACCGCAGCGGCACGAATAGCGATGGCGAGCTTCGGGATCCGTGGCACCAATGTCACAAGTTCGGCTTCGGCGTCACGTTGTGCATCCGCTTGCACCGTCCCGATCCACAGGTCGCTGTGCTCGAGCCGTATGGCTTGCCGATAGTATTCGTGAGCCGACACCAACTGTTTTGTATGGACCGAGGCCCGAGCTATCCAAACTGCTAGCCGCGGCACGCGCGCCACCTCATAGGCACGGATGAATTTCTCTCGGGCCACGTCAAACCGCCCGGAATTGAAGTCACTGACTGCGTCGTTCGAAAGCAATCGGACCGCATCTTTGTCGCTGTCACTCATGGCCCAGCTAGAAGGAGCGACGCAGAATATTCCAACCAAGACAGCCAATGCGTGCCGCCGTGGCCGCACGATCGGTTCATATCCCCGCAGCATTGTCATCTCGCTTGAGTTCAATCTTCTTGGTGTTGCTTTGCATCGGGACGGAAGTACTCGGCTTCGTCGCTTTCGGTTTGGTCGTCTGGGGCTTCGTGCGCGCGGAAGAATTGCCGGAAACTACCGTTTCAACAGCGGCGTCGGCGACAGTTACCGTCGGCGCTGACACAGAAGCCATGCTCGGTGGCAGGGCAGCAGGCTGAAAGGCCGCTGGCGGCGCGGGTGACGCCGGCGCATCGCTCAGAGCCGGCGAGTGACTTACCCTGGCGATACGCCCCTCGGAGGATCTCCAAATCGTGGCGACGATCAAAACGGAAATCGCCGCTATTGCTCCGAACAACATGATAGGCCGCTTGCGCGCGCGCCCCATCAAAGTATTTGCGGACGGTGGTGTCGTTTGGTCGAGTTCCGTCGATATTGCTGAAACCGCAGTAGCGGTCAGCGATTCGTATCGGACAGAAGAAGTCCTCGAACTCGATCGGTCTAGCGTACCGCCCGAAGCGATGCGTACACCGCAGACGTGACACAGCCTTTCGGCTGCCTCACGTATCGAGGAGAATCGCTTTGTCCGGTCGCGCTCGACGCATCGCGCAAACCATTCGTCGAAACCGGTCGGAACAACTGCCAATTCGGATGGAATCGGCACTTTCAGCATGCAAATAGCGTGAAACAGTGCGCCTATTGATTCACCGTCGAACGCGCGTCTGCCCGCGAGGCACTCAAAAGCGGTGACACCAAACGCCCAAATATCCGTAAGGTGGTCCACCGGCTGCCCCGTTGCCTGTTCGGGACTCATGTAGTACGGCGTTCCGAGCATCGTACCCGTTCGAGTCTGCGACAAAGCGGAATCGGCAAGGGCATTGAATCTGCGGGCAATGCCAAAGTCGAGCACTTTGGCAATCTCATCGTCGCTCTCGTGAATCAAAAATACGTTCTCTGGCTTCAGATCGCGGTGCACAATTCCGCGAGAGTGAGCGAGGGACACTGCCCGCGCCACCTGCCACAGAATCGTGCCGGTGCGCTCCGGAGTCAAACACCCGACCCGCTCAAGGCGCGTACCGAGATCTTCGCCAGATAGCAGCTCCATGGCCATGTATGGCCGACCTTGATCGACGCCATAGTCCAGGATCTGCACCACATGCGAGCTCCGGATCATGGCGGCAGACTGTGCCTCTTGCCGAAACCTGCCAATCGCTTCCGGCGAATCGAGTAACGTCGGATCGATGAGCTTTATCGCAACGTCGGTCTCGAGGTTTAGGTCCCGAGCTAGCCAAACCGAACCCATTCCCCCCGCACCAAGTTGCGAGACGAGTCTGAATCGATCGACCAACACGAGCCCCTCAGTCATGCGCTTCAGCAAACTAGCAGATGACCTCAAGATGAACAGTGGTGTTTTGGTACGTCCGCCTCCCCATGGGAAATCCCATGGGTGCGGTTGCTTTGGGGCCAAGACCCATCTGGTTGTCGATTCGTCGCGGTAACGATTCGCGATTCAAGTCAGTGTTTCTAGTCTGCCAAGATCTCGAGTAGCGGAGGAACACTTACAAGTAGTTCGTGAGCTGCCATGCGCGGAGCAAACAGAACGAGTGCACCCTTGGTACCAGCACGAGCGGAAAACGGCACCAGACCGCCAGCTAACACTTGCGGAGCAAACAAAAACTCCCCGGTGCCATGGGTCTTCGTCACGCGACCGTTCTCATCCACGAGCTCGATATCACCGCCACCGATGATGTGCATACCTGGGACGGTCTTGCCAGCGGCGCAGAGTTGTTCGCCTGGTAGCAAGGTTCGGATCTCGCAACGCGAGGTCACAATCGAGCGAAGACTGTCGTCGAGCCGATCTCCGAGCGGACCCAGACAGGCACCGGCCAGCGCCTGAAAGCCGTCCGCAAGCAGTTTCAAGTCGTCTGCCACCCAAGGACAGTCCTTAGTGGCTTCAACGATGGCATCCGAATCCCAAGTAGCCACCACTACGTCGTCTTGCCCGGCCACAACGCGAAGCATGAGGCCGTCAGCGAGTGTGCCTTCTGTGAAGACGACTTCGCCAACCACTGCCGTGGCGCAAGCATTGTCAGCAATGGCTGGCATCAACCCCACCCACCCGTCGAGCACGAGCGCTACCGAGAAAAAGCTCGCTTCTTCACCGGTATTCAGGGACTCGATCCGCGCCGTCTTGGCGAGTAGCCGGTGTGCGGAGGCAGGCAGATCCGAGAACCCTCGGACTTCAGCCAGCCTTACCCCAGAGAGCACCACATCATCCGAACTCGGTTTGGTCGACTCGGCGCTAAGCCGGGTGGTCACCGGTGGAAGCACCGCCAGTGGCTCGTCTTGAATCAATGACGCCTCGACGCGCTCGCTCGGCACGACTCCCGGCTTGATGCTGGAAGGAGCTGACGCAGAACTGTCGTGCTCTAGCTCGGAACGTGTTGACGTCGCTCGCGACGGAGACTCCTCGAACTTGAACGAAAGCCTCTTGCTTTCCGAATACGGTGCACCGCTTCGACGCAGCGCAACTCCGGGTCGATCGGTATCGGACGCGGGCGGCCGCGACAGACTCGGGCTCGATACTGTGGGAAGGTCCTCGGGAGCAACACTGCGCGGTGTGGCCGGAGGAATACTTACGGCGTCGGCCACGGGCATGTTTCTGACCGTCGGAGCGCTACTGACAACGCGGTCGGACATACTCGCGGCAGCCCGAGCAGAAGGCCTCGGTGAACTTGCCCGATCAGAGACATCCGGCTTACCGAAGTCGAGTGGCGACGCGTATGACAGCGTTCGCTTGGGCATTCTCGGCTCGATCGAGCCGCCGGGCGCGCGCGCGGGAACCGAAGATGTCGCACTAGGCGGAGGCGGAGGCGGAGGCGGAGGCGGCGCTTGAACCCGCTCAGCCCTAACCAATATCGGCTTGCTGCTCTTGGAGCGGCTCTCGGGCAACGCAGCCGGCAACGGAACCGAGGAGCGCAGCGGTCGCGGCGACGGCAGCCCTGATCGCACTGGTGGCAAATGCGCGGGCCCAACGGGTGATGGGTTCGTCCTACGCGGGTCCCGCGCTCTGTCGGGATCGACCAAATCGAGATCCCCGAGCGACGGAGTTTCATCACGCGATTCGTAGCCTGACGTGTCACGTGATGTGTCGCGTGAGTCACGCGACAGTGGTTCCAGGTCTTCGAGCTGCGGCTCTTCCAGGCCCGGCGCACCGTCTTCACCGTCATTGACAAAGGGCCGACTCGGTGCTGGCGCTTCGAACGTGGGCAGTGCCGGACTAGGAGGGAGGTGCGAAGTACCCGGACTGCCGAATCGAGGCCATTTGGATACCGGTGGCAGAGTGCTCGCGGTTGGCTCGAGCGGGAACGCTGGCAGACTCGAAACACCTGGCCTTGCCGGCACAGCCGAACTCGGAGAGTGGGAACGCGCACCAGAATCGAGGGAAAATGCCGGCAGACCGCTGGTTGAGGTCATTGCAGCTGGCGTTAGACGCCGCGACGACTGCTCCTGGATCGGTCGCGAAGATTCGAGGGAAAACGCCGGGAGAAAGTCACTGCTCGAGCGACGCAACGCGGGATATTGACTCGACGGAGCGGCGGCAGACGTGGGGGGCCTTGTGCCGGTTGGAATGTCGGACCCGGCAATGTTCTCCGATTCGAGCTCGCGGATCTCGTCATCGCTGAGCTCAAGCTCGCTCTCTTCCACGTCAATTACGACACTAGAGCGTCCCGAGAAACCTGCCGAAGGACGCTGACTCGCAAAGTCGCCACCAAGTTGTGGCGGCATCGAGCTGTACCCGGTCGTTTGTCGCGACGTGCCAGACAGAGGCCCAAAACTGCCAGCCGGCGGAGCCGATGTAGCTGGGACGGGAAATGACGGTAGGACCGCATGTCGCGGCGGTGCCGAAGGCATCTGGCTTTCAACCGAGACTGGGGGCAGATGACCTCTGGAAAGCTGCTTCTCAAGCCGCGTTGCCGTTGCATTTAGGTCGGCAGCACGCGACCACGCCGATAGTTCGATTGCCGACTCCGCTGCACGTCGCAGCCAAACGAGCGCATCTTGGTAGGCGCCGCGCCCCCATTGCACGGCCGCTGTCTGCAGTGCCCAACTGACGTCATCGTCGTCTTCTGGGAGCGGCTTCGGGATCGCCGAGGCGGGCAGTTGCAAACTACTCATCGGATCCCCGTCTTATCACAATGGTCCTTCCGCAGCCGAGCAAAACCAGGACAAGGTGGTGACATTGGGCCGAAACTGCGTTGGAAGTCATGGATCTGGCGCAAAATTCCCTGAAACATGGTTCAGTGAGCAAGGATCAGAACCTCTCGATCCTTGGCCCCGTTGGGAGGTCCTACCATCCCGCGGCGTTCCATTGTCTCTACGATTTTCGCGGCTCGGTTATATCCAATCGTCATTTTGCGCTGCAACCAGGAGGTCGAGCAGCGCTGTGTCTCCGCGACGATTCGGACTGCCTCCTCGAACCTGGCGTCGATCACCTCGGCTTCGGCTTCGGCCTCGTCTTCGTCGGAGGGCTTCAAGATGACGTCGTGATATTGAGGTCGTCCCTGTGCTCGAATGTAGTCTGTGAGGTTCGAGATTTCGTCCTCACTGACGAATGGGCATTGAACGCGTCGAACGTCATTGGCGCCATTCATTTTGACCAACATGTCGCCACGACCAAGCAACATTTCGGCGCCCTGTTCATCGAGAATCGTGCGACTGTCTACCTTTTGAGCAACCAAATAGGCAATGCGCGAGGGGAAATTCGCCTTGATCATCCCCGTAATCACATCGACGCTGGGTCGCTGGGTCGCCAAAACAACGTGAAGGCCCGCTGCCCGCGCTTTCTGGGCAAGCCGTGCCACCGAGGTCTCGACTTCTTTGCCCTGCTGCATCATCAAATCAGCGAATTCGTCGATGACGATCACAATGTAAGGCAGCTTGCCCGGTAGACTGCTGCCATCGGCCCCGTCACTGTCGGCTCGCACCGTGACTACCGCGCCATCCTGGGTGAGCGCCTCGACAGTGCTCGGAGAGGGCGGAGGAAGCTCACCACTCGTCACCCGTTCGACCCAGCGGTTGAAGGTGCCAATGTTCTTGGTGCCCGCGGTGGCGAACTGTTGATAACGCCGCTCCATCTCGTCCACAGCCCATTTCAATGCTTGGTTGGCCTGCTTCATGTCCGTCACCACGGGCAGCAGCAGGTGGGGGATCCGGTCGAATGGAGCCAGTTCTACGACCTTCGGATCGATCATCAGTAGGCGCAACTCGTCGGGGCTGCGCCTGAACAGCAAGCTCGCCAACATCACGTTGAGCCCCACGCTCTTGCCAGCACCAGTCGCACCAGCCACGATCACGTGCGGCATGCTCGCAAGATCGGCGTAGAACGGCGCGCCGACAATATCGCGCCCGAGTACGACAGGCAACGGCGCCTTCTCGGCAAGCGCAGCAAATCGCGGATCTTCAACGAGCTCGCGCAGGTTGACGGGGATCCGCTGGTCATTGGGGATCTCGAAGCCAATCCGACTCTTGCCTGGGATCGGTGCAATGATGCGTACCTTGCGTGACAACCCTAGGGCCAGATCGTCCGCAAGGCTTGCCACTTTGCTTACCTTGGTGCCCGCCTGCGGTGCAAACTCGTAGGTCGTCACCGTGGGGCCAGGGTGAATTTCCTCGACCTTGCCCACGACACCATAGTCAAGCAGAGTCTTCTCGAGCCGCGTGGCGTGACCCAACACGCGATCGCGATCGATCTTGGGCTCATTGCCCGTCGCCGGTGATAAGAGCTCTGTTGCTGGCAGGCGATAGCCTCGAGTGCGACGCGGCACGGGCGAGCGCCTCGGCTTGACTACGACATCGGGCAGACGGTCGACGATCTGCGGCCCAATTTCGACTTCGGCGTCTTCGACTTCGGCGTCTTCGACTTCGGCGTCTTCGTCCTCGGCGTCTTCGTCCTCGGCGTCTTCGTCCTCGGCGTCTTCGTCCTCGGCGTCTTCGTCCTCGGCGCCTTCGACTTCGGCGTCTTCGTCCTCGGCGTCTTCGACTTCGGCGTCTTCGTCCTCGGCGTCTTCGACTTCGGCGTCTTCGTCCTCGGCGTCTTCGTCCTCGGCGTCTTCGACTTCGCCCGCTGCGTCTTCGGGTGCTTCGACGACCGGCCGCGCCTTTCGTCGACTGGCCTTTTTAGCCGTAGTCGCACGTTCACCCAGTCGCTCTTCGAGCGATTCGCTCGAACGCACAACGATCTTGGGACCAGCACAACCGGCTGAAGCGGAATGACCCTCTGCAGATTCAACGCCCCGGACAGTGGATTTTAGCGCGACATTGCGTGAGACCACCGAAGGAGCAAGCGGCGTATCACCCGCCATCAACGCTTCGGTGACAGAGGTTGGCCCAATGCGCAAAGCATCTAGGATAGTGATGGGCGGCGTGCCGGTCTGTTCGAATGGAATCCATTCATTTTCATCATCCACCAGTTCGGCAATGATCGCCTCTTCCGACAACCGAGTAGTGACGACAGGACCATCCGTTGCAGGCGCAGTGGCAATCGAGACGCTTAGCCGACGCGCCTCGAACCAAGCCGTATACATTCGTTGAACCAGATGTCGCGCCTGTTCAATGAGGCGTAAGCAGAAGGCCAGGGTGCGCTCACAGAGCTCGATGAACGAGAAGGCACTGCGACCAAGCAGTACAAGCCCGATGATCGTCAATCCAACGAGCAGCGAGCCGAGCGTCGAGAACATACCGCGCATCAGCTCACCGAAAAGCGAGCCGACATTTCCGCCTGCCAGCATCGCACCAAATGCGATTGCGTCAGGCCACATCACTTGCACAAGCGAAGCCGCAACGATGCCCACGATCAGATCGCCAGCAATGCGCAAACCAACGGGCCCCACCGGATGACCGCGAAACAGCGGATAGCCTACTAGCCCCAACTCGATGGGGATGAGCCAAGCGACCGCCCCGAATCCCTGAACGAACCAGCCCGCCAAAGTAGACCCCACTGGACCAACCCAGTTGGGCCCTTCAACCGACGGGTCCGTGGGGGAGCGTAGAAAACTACCGAGCGCCAGCAAAAGAAACATCGCTGCAGCGAGGATGAGCAGGGCCGCAATTTCTCGTCCCACGTTAGCGGAACTGCTGTTTCCGGGCGACGACGCTGCATCGGGCACGGTCTCAGCGGGTAGAATCCGCGGGTGGAAGGGTCTCGTAGCCATGTACTCAACATGACTACCTCATTGCCTTATGTCGGTCAAAGTACTACATCATATCAGGCCTATCGGCCTGCCCAATTGGTGTCCCTGACCTTTCATAGGGTCCAAAGCTTGAGAGCCGCGACCGAGGGACGTTAGTATGCGGTGTCTTGGATCAGTGCCGTACTCTTGGTCCAGAAACCGGAAGGATTATCGATGCGAACGGGGCTACGTTCGAGCCGACTGCTAGCTGCACTGTTGTTTGGCGGTGCTTGTTTGGCAGGCGCGGGGGCCGTCGGCTGCAGAACCACTGAGAGCGACATCCATCGCTGGGGTGAAACGCAGAATGGACCCAAGCGGTTGGAAGCTGTCATCACGCATGACAAGTACAGCGATCAGCTGCGCACCGAAGCAGCTATGACGCTTGTCCGCATGCGAGCGCGCAATGGCAAGCGACTTGGCATCGAGGGTGGCGATGACCTGGAGCAACGTGGACTCTTGGCCGTGTTGGCCACCATGGATAAGGACGCCAGAGGCCGCCTCATCGGTTTGATGGTGCCACCACTCGAGACGGGCATGAAATTGCCGGCTGCAGATCGTGCCGCCAAAAAAGCAGATGATTCGTTTCCCTACAAGGATGCGGCCTACGCCCTACTCACCTATGACAAGGGCGGCCTCATCGGCAACGATGAAGACGGTCGGCGCCTTCAGGATGCCATCGCCAATTGGGCAACTGTGGACTTTTCGGGACGGTTGGATGAGCCAGCACAGATCTACAGTATGGATCAGGTCCTGCGCTTCCTGGGTGCACGTGGTGTCAAGCGGCTGCCTGAACTGATGGCACCAGGTGCTGCCAAGTTGGACCGTATCTCCGAGTTCGTGGCCGAGTTGGGCGATCCGCCGACAAAACTCGCGGCGAGCGAGAAGCTGGTGGCAGTTGCGTCGTACATCAATTCAAATAAGTGGTTGAGCGAGCGCGAACCCGTTTTGCGCAAAGCCAATCAGGACTCCAAGCTAAACCCAACCGACAAGCAGTTCAAAGAGCAACTCGATTCGTACCAAGACGAGGAACTCACGCGGCTCTTCTCCTCGATGAAGAAGATCGGTGGAAAACCGGTCGTTGGATACTTGCTCGCGTTGGCCACCAATGCAACCGCCAGCGAGAAACGCCGCTCGACGGCAATCGCGGCGCTTGAAGGCAATATCGACAAGTCCGATGCCAAGCAAGTCGATACGCTTTTCGCATTGACGACCAACGATGCAACGCCCGATGGGGTCCGTGACCTCGTCTTGCGACGGTTGAGCGAGTTGCCGAAGAAACTCGTCATCTCCAGGCTCTTCGCGATTTTCGGCAACCCGAACTGGAAAGTCCGCTTTGGACCCGCTGATCTGGCGTTGCGGATGAGCGAATCGTCAGAAGTCGCCGAATTCATGGCAAAGTTGGGCGTGGCCAAAAACATGTCGATGACCGAGCCTCTGGCCTATGGCGGCACCCTAAACGATGTTAAGGGCACAGAAACTCCGGCAGTCCTTGCAGCCAAGTTCGTAGGTGCCGAGCATCCGGTCCCGGCACGGCTGACGGCCCTAAGCTGGTACTTCCGCTTTGGTGGGCAATCGGATCTTGAAATCGTGAAACGTTTCCAGGAGGATAAGGCCAAGGTTCCAGGCTGTGCGAAAGATGCCAAGGATTGCGAATGGAAGTGCGAAATCGCGGTCAATGGCAAGGCAGAACCCAAAGATGTCACGACAGTGGGGGAATTTGTCCGCTATTGTGTAATCCCCGAAGTCGAGCGGCGCACCGCCGGCGAGGCACCAAAAAAGTAGTGACATTGTGGATCACGTTTGGTCCCAAATGCGCTACTTGGCAGGCAGGAACGCGGCATGAGTCCCGACCCCAATAAGAAGATTCCCCGACAATTTCATTGTCGGGAGTCCCTCTGGCAGAAATTCGAGCAGATGGCAAAGGAGCTCGAATGCTCCGTTGACTATCTGATCAACGACGCAATGAAGCAGTACGCGCGCCAGCGCGGGTACTCTGGTGCTTCACCGTCACAACGCTCGGACACGGTGGCGAACAGCATCAGCCCTGCAGCGCTTGAGCCAATGGCGACGGCGCTGGCAACTGCCACGACCACGAGCGGTTCCGGTGCTCATGGTACGCCTGCAGGGCTCGTGAATACTGCGGCGCGGCACGGCTCGGGCGCTCACCCAATGCCTGCGGCGGTTCAGCCCGTACATGCAGGTCAGCATGCAGCGCCGGCACCGACGAGCACGCCAGGTTCAGGTGCATACGGCATTGCCGGTGCACCGCCAGCGCAGAGATATGGCGCAGCACCAGCCTTGCCCGCGGGGCATGGTCCGATCGTGGCTCCGCCGCCAGGATCGGCGCGTGGTGTGGCTCACGTCGTTCCGCCAGCGCCACCAGCGCCGGGAGCAAAGCGCGTCGGCCCCCCGCCCATGCCAGGCGCAGCCGCCGTGATCCCGAATGTTTCGCGCGTTCCCGCACCTCCACCATTGCCCGCCGCACAAGCACGCACTCTTTCGAGCGCGCAGGTGCAGGCAGCCGCTCCGGTGGCGGCACCGCGTCAGCTAAAGATCCGCTATCAGGGTCAAAGCTTTTTGGTCAACAAGGACAAGTTCATTATCGGGCGTGGCAAGCAGTCAAGTGATCTCACAATCAAAGATCCCAACGTTTCACGCCAGCACGCAATGATCGAATTCGACGGCGTCCAGTACTGTATCGTCGATCTCGGTTCGACCAACGGCATCGAGTACCAGGGGCAACGAGTTCAACGCAAAATCCTGGCCGATGGCGACGTGCTCCGCATTTGCGACCACGAGCTGTCGTTCCAGTATCGTTGAGCCACTTGCCACGCGTTTCGCCTGTCCGAAACTATTTCAAGACCGCACCCAATTCTCATCGTTGGTTTGCGGTCTTGGTGTTTGCGTTGGCATTTGGCGGCGCTCCGTTGGCGCTGGCCATGGCTGATATACGACCACGCGGCACCGACCGCGTCGGGACCGCTGCGCAAGCCGTTCGTGTCGTGGCACGCGAAGTGCCACTCGTAGCGACACCCGAACCAAACGCCACCCGACGCGGTACGCTGCGCGCAGGTGCGGCTGCCACGATTTTTGGTCGACACCGTTCGAGTGGCTGCAACGGCGACTGGTTGCTCGTGGGTCCAGCCGCGTGGACCTGCAATCTGCCTGGCTTGTTTGAGGCGCGCGCTAGCCAAGACCGACAGACGCCCGAGTCTTGGGTGGCGATAACCTACGCCCGAATCAGTGCAAACGGGGCCATCGGCTACGCCAGCTTCGAGAGAGCCGAGCAGCAACTGCCCGACGCCGAACTGCAGCCAGGCTTCCTTTTGGCACTGGTCGAAGTTCGCTCGATTCACGGCGAGGATTTCGCTCGGACGACGCATGACATTTGGATTGCCAAGCGTGAGCTGATCGAGCTTAGGCCTGGGACCTTCGAGGGCGTCGAAATAGGCGACTTTGCGGCCCAGCTGGCGGTAACAGAGCCCACAAACTCAAAAGCATCGGCTACACCGAGCCTGCTCGCAGAGGGGCACTTGCCAATCGGCTGGGTCTTCGTCGATCGGGCGGTGCCACGGCGTAGCGTTGCGGGTCAGAGTTTGCCACAAGTGCGGTTATCGCGCCTAACTCGAGTGCGCGTTCTCGCGGTGCATCGACACCACGATCGTCACGAGTGGTACCAAATCGCCGAAGGGTGGCTCTCCGATCAGCAGCTGCGGGTACCAACGGTCAGTTTGCCCCCCGACGGGATCGGAGCGAGTGAGCGCTGGTTGGACGTCGATAAGCACCGTCAAACCTTGGTCGCCTACGTCGGTGGAACCCCCGTGTTTGCCACATTGGTTTCGACTGGCCGCGGCCCTGAAGACGGACCAACTGCAACGCCGTCGGGGCTCCACCGCATTTGGGTGAAGTTGACGTCGACCGACATGGACAATCTCGACCAGCAAAACTCCGCAAGTGATCCGGTCAACCTGCCCGAACCCTACGCTGTCGAAGCCGTTCCCCATGTTATGTTTTTTTTGCGCGGCTACGGCCTGCACGCCACCTACTGGCACGATGCCTTTGGAACACCTCAGAGCCACGGATGTATCAACCTGAGCCCCCACGACGCGGAGCGGCTCTTCGACTTCACTAGTCCCAGACTCGCGCCAGGATGGCAGGCCGTTCACCCCTATGCCCATGACCCAGGCACGCTTGTGCGTGTGCGCTCGGGCAGAAACCGCTAGCATAGCGCGCTAGCTCTTCCACCCATCATGGTTTCGATCGTACACGCCAAACGCGATATCGGACGACTGGGCGAAATCTCCGCTGTCCTTGCACGCTATGGTTTCGGAGAAATCGTGGCGCGTCTCGGTCTCGGCCGTGCTCGCCGAGCTTCCACACCGCCAGACGGGAAGCGAGATCCTGCGGGGGAAACGGAACCAAGTTCGCCTGAAGCGGAAAGCGCGAACGGTGGATTCGCCGAGCGCTTTCGACGCGTGCTCGAGGAACTCGGCCCCTCCTTCATCAAGCTGGGTCAGATAGCGTCGACCCGCGCCGATCTACTACCGCCGGAGCTAGTCGCTGAACTCAAGAAACTCCAGGATGCCGTTCCGGCGATACCCTTCGATCAGATCCGCGAACAGGTGGAGCGCTCACTTGGTGCCGAGATCGATCAAGTATTCGACCGCTTCGATCCGAAACCTCTCGCCGCAGCCAGCATTGCACAAGTCCATCGGGCCAAGTTGCGCACCGCAGATGGTCAACGCGAAGTAGTCGTCAAAGTGCAGCGACCGGGGATCTCCGAGACGATCGAAAGCGATCTCGACCTCTTGCACATGCTGGCCACACTGATTGAGCGAACGATCCCCGAATCACGCGTGTACTCGCCATTAGGCCTCGTTCGGCAATTCGACCACACCGTTCACGAGGAACTCGACTTCACCATCGAAGCGGAAAACGCGCGGCGCTTCGCGCGCAGCTTCGAGACATTTCCCGGAGTGCGGTTTCCGATCGTGTACCGTGAGGCGTCGAGCAAGCGCGTGCTCACGCTGGAATTCTTCGACGGAAAGAAGCTCGACGAAGCCATCGCGGACGGTGCCTCACGCCGAGCCATAGCCACGCTTTCGATCGAGGTGATGATCAAGCAGATCTTTGACGATGGGTTCTTCCATGCCGATCCGCACCCCGGCAACGTCATTGTGCTCGGCGAGCCGGAGCGCCCAATTATTGCGCTCATCGATCTTGGAATGGTGGGGCGGCTTGGACCACACCTACGCGATCTGACAGTGGATCTGATGGTGGGTGCGATTCGTCGTGACTACGACGCGATTGCGGACGCCATCGAGGCCATTGGAACCCCCACCAAACGCATTGATTCTGCGCGGTTTCGCGCCGAGGTAGCCATACTCGCCGAACGCTACCTCGGCCGCCCCATTGCCGAGATCGAGGTGTCGACCTTGATCCGCGACCTAGTGCGTCTGGCAAACAGTCACGGCCTAGAGATCCCGACTGATTTTCTACTCGTTGGCAAGGCCATGATGACCGTTGAGGGAATTGGAAAACAGCTCGACCCGAGCCTCGATATCATCGAAGCAGTCAGACCCCACTTCCTGAACATTCTCAAGCGTCGCTATTCGCCAGAACGACTAACGATGCAGTTCTTTCGGCGTATTGAACGGCTCAGTGACGCCACAAGCAACTTGCCGCATCAGCTCAGCGACGTGCTCGAGGATCTGCGCCTTGGTCGCACCCGAATCGTAACCGAAAACCCCGATACGCGTACGTCGTTCGATCGTTTGGGGCGGCGACTGCTAACAGGCTGCGTATTTGGCTCGTCGACGCTTGCAGGTGCGTGGCTGTTCGCGGCTCACCACACGACTGTTGGCGCCCTCGCGCTCGGCGGTGGCCTCTTCTGGCTCGGTACACACGTGGTGACTGATTGGTACGAATCGTTTCGAACCAAGCGTTAGCCACCAGTCGTATCCTTGCCTTCGCAAGCACCGATCGCTCCTCGGTCGACCCCGCGCGGACCGGGTTACCGACGGCCAGACCCGCTGAACAACGGCAATTGGCCACCGAAAGGGGTTCCCGTGATGATTATTTCATAATAATTACGAGTACTTAGACTCATCGATGGACAACATGTCCAATCCGCGAAGTAGACTCGCGCCTGCTCGGGCGTCCCGTCGCGGATCGCTCGAACCCTGGGCAACCTCGTTATGACACTGCCGGATCTACTTTCCTCATCACTACCCTTCCATGGTCATCTCGCTTGGGCCGATTTCTTTTGGGATCATCCGATCTTCGTAAAGGATAATTTCGAGCGATACCTACGCTTCATCCGCTTGGCACTCGCGTTGGTTGGGGCCATGTTCCTCATCTACGAAGCCAGGGCGCGCAAACTGCTTGAGCCAATGCGACAGCGCACGGTTCGCCGGATCGGCTGGGTGTTCACGTTTATCGCGTTCTTGGCCTACTTCGACTTCTTCAATCCCCACACTCGGTATTCAGAGTACTACCACCGGCACGAGTTCTATCACTACTACCTCGGCTCGAAATACAGTACCGAGATTGGGTACATTCGACTCTACGAATGTACGTTGATTGCAGAGTGGGAGAACGCCGAAGGTAACGACCAGGCGCGCAAAGACATTCGCAAGCGCGAGCTGCGAGACTTGCGCGTCAATTTGATAAAGCCTGTCACCGATTCGTACGTTTTCTCGAATCCTGGCGAATGCAAGGATCGGTTCACCGCCGCCAGGTGGGCGAATTTCAAGAAGGACATCAATTGGTTCTACGAGTCAGCCAAGGGTTCATACTGGGAGGGCATGCAGCAAGATCACGGCTATAACCCGCCGCCCGTCTGGACAATGACGGGGAAGTTCTTTGCGAGCTTTGCCCCTGCGGGCGATAGCTTCTTCAAGATCCTCGCGTCTATCGACGTGCTGCTGCAGGCCGGTTGCGTGCTGTTACTCTATTGGGCCTTCGGCTGGCGGGTCATGATGGCAGCCACCATCTTCTGGGGCGTCAACGGAGCCGCGAATTTCTACTGGACCGGTGGCGCGTTCCTGCGACAAGACTGGAACTTCCTGTTCGTCGCGGCACTTTGCCTGGCACGGAAGCGCTACTTTGCACTCTCTGGTGCGGCGCTTACCTGGTCATCATTGCTGCGCATCTTCCCGATGCTCGCCTTCATTGGCTGGTTCATCATCATCGGTATCGACATATTCAGGCGTATCCAGCAGCACCTGGCAGGACAAGCCCCAACTGGGCGCGGGCTCGACCGTTGGTTGAAACCTGACCATCAGCGACTGATCGCCGGTTGCATCGTGGCCGGCGGCCTGTTGGTCCCAGCCAGCCTGATCGTGGTTGGCCCTGACTCCTACAGCGAGTTTGCCAAGCACACGCTGCACACGCACAACACGACGCCACTGACCAACCACATGGGCCTCAAGAGTATGGTGGCCCACGACTGGGAAGGCCGCATGCGGTTCGGTCGCAACGATGCGCTCGACGATCCATTCCAAGGCTGGAAACAAGGGCGTATCGATCGCAATGACAATCGTGCGCTCTTCCGCAACGGCATCATCCTCGCGCTGTTCCTGTGGACTGCTTGGGCCCTGCGCCGCACGAAGTCGCTCTGGATTGGCATGGCCATGAGCGTCCCTTTGATGATGAGCATGTCGGAATTGACTTGCTATTATTACGGATTCTTCTTGGCCTCAGCTGCACTCATGCGTCCACGGCCTACTCTTGGCCCACCCTATCTGGCCATGGCAGCCGCCAGCTTCATCGTGTGGTTCAGCTACTACTGGGTGGACGACAAGTTCGTGGCGATGAGTTACGTCTTCTTCCTCTTCTGCGTGATGACACTCTGGGCGTACTCGCGCCCGTTCAGCATGGAGCGCCTCAAGGCCTGGTACCACAACCAGCCTGAGCCGAAGCCAGCACGCAAACCCGGTAGCGCACCAACGGAGATCTCGCTGACACCATAGTATTGGTCTACCGGCGCTGTAGTCCGTAGAGGGGCGTGGGCATTGCCTGCGCCCCTCTTAGCCATTCTGCTGCTGAAGGCGACATGTGACTGCAGCGAGACTGGCGCTGGCGGTTGCGGCATTCGACGGAAGCTCGAAAATGTCCGGGCGCCCATTGGTGCGGTGACCATATGCTCCTTGTGGCGACTTCCTGCCCGGTACTCCTACCCAAGACAAGACGGCAAGGTATCAAGGTTTGACCGTGGGCCTTCTTCGATTGCGCCCTCAGCCGATCGGATCAGCATCATGACGAACGACGAGGGCCAGGGGGCACGCGGTGGCGAGAAGCATACCGCCAAAGGGACTCAGGTCATGCCTCAGGTTGCCGAGCAACCTCGGGCGATGCCTGCGCAGGAAACTCGCGGCGGCACGCAGCTGATTGCGCAGGTCGCGCAGCCACCACAGCCGCAAGCCTATGCGCAGCCACCACAGCCGCAAGCCTATGCGCAGCCACCACAGCCGCAAGCCTATGCGCAGCCACCACAGCCGCAAGCCTATGCGCAGCCACCACAGCCGCAAGCCTATGCGCAGCCACCACAGCGCTACGCGATGCAACCGCAATGGCATCGCAGTTCGCGAGGCAAGCGGCCGCTCTTGTTGCTCACTTCCCTCACCTTCGTGTCAATCGCCGGATTTGGCCTTTGGCACTACCGGGGAAAACTCGGCACGTCATGGCTGCCGACAAGGAGCGCTGGGGTTACGCTCGGACCAGCGTTGCTCGAGCAAACGCTCGAACCCAGCAACGACGAGTTTCGTCGCGCAGCGGTCGGTAATGAGCTCAAGGTCGAATTGCCACCAGGCTCGCTCAGTCAGGCGCGACGACTCGTCATTCGCAAAGCCTTAGCGTTGCCCGCTGTCGATGGTGCACGCGGCACTCACCCAAGCTTTGACGTAACCCTCGAAGGACAGTCCAAATTCACTGAGTCCGTCACGATCGAGATGCCGATTCCTGCCGATGCCGGCTACGGTAGAAACTTGCGTCGCAACGCTGTCGCGATGTGGTGGGATCCTGCTGGCAAGTCGTGGAACCCCATCCCGTATCATGTGGACGAGAAAGCGCGAGTGATGCGGATCACGACTGACCACCTCAGCATTTTCACGACCGTTTCCGCAAGCCCGGTCGAGCTCAACCCAGCTGCAAAGGTGAAGTACGTTCCATATCCCTACGAACCTCGCTTTGCCGATCAGGGTCGCGCCGAAACGATTCTGCGCGGAGGGACCGGGCAGGCAACGCTCGCAGGCTGGGAGAGCGCGAACGAGTGGCTTGGGATTGGCTCCAGTGCTGGTACCTTCGCCGAAGAAGCGATGGGCATGGCTTCGCTTGGCCCGCTCAACGAGGCAGCCAGTAGGCTTGGGATCGGGTTCGCTGCGATTCAGCTCGTCATCGATCTGAGTCAGGGAAAGAATCGCGATGCCGCGGTCAACGCAACCAAGAATCTTTCATACATCTCGATCGGTCAGTGGGGCACATCCGCGATGAAGATCGGCAGTGTCGCGGTGTTTGCCATCGACTACTCGCTAAACAAGTTCGCCACTACCGCAATTGCTGGCCGCTTCGAGATCTGGGAGAACGCTTATCGGCTGTATTACAAAGAGCATCGACGAAGCTCGGTCGATTGGTTCAACCGCTTCAAGGCCCTGGCGGAAACTTCGAAAGATCCCGAGCAAGTCAGCGCCGCCATGCGCAACGCTCTGGATGATTACGTGCAAGAGTTCTGGAATGATGAATTAGTTGTCGCAGCCTACCAGGAGCGCGTGCAGAGCCATGCGATGACCGGAGGTGGCGGCCTCAACGACGGCGTAAAAAAGCAGCTCAGCGACAACCATCGCTCCGAGATTGCACCGACCATCGCCATGGTAATTGAGCGTCTGCAGCAACAACTTCAACGTGACTACGAAGCCAAACTCTACCACGAACTCAATGGTCTAAGTACGCAACTGAGCCTCAAGTCACCGGTGCGTTTCGGCGTCAAGCTTCCGGCGAACACCACCAACCCGCCCAAGCTCGAGGGCGCAAAGATCCGCGTGCCCGTCAGCCGCGACCAAAACAAGTTTGAGGGACAACTCAACGCCAAGGGCGAATGGGAATTGCCCCTAACGCCGCTAGGCTACCTGATGTACGGCGCGCCCAAAGAAGCGGAGCTGACGCTGCCTCAAGCGGCGGGGGCCGAGCCAAAGGTCTACAAGGCCAAAATGGTGGTCAAGCCCGGTGGGGCGAAAGTCGAATTCGAGCTCGACGCCTATGCGGGAACCTATGAAGTCGAGTGGTCACAGCTGAAGAAGATCCCCGGCGTCAAATCCGATGTTAGGCTAAGTGGGCCGATCCGGATCGTTGTCACCGAACAGAGTGCCGCCACCGGAACCTTTGCAGCCAAGTTCGCTTATTGTATGGGCAGCGCGGTCAACGTTGAAGGCTCAGCGAGTGGCGAATTCGCCGGAAAACTCGAGGGAACCCACCTCGAGGCAACCGGACCGGTCAAGACCCAGGTCCACATGAAGTACGCCATGAAAGTGCCGAGCGGCGTCCCAACTGATCAAGGCAATAGCAGCACCTGCCGCGTGACTGGCGACCTCGTCCAAACGCCGAAAGGGCCCGTCATCAAAGGCAAGATCCTTGGCCATACTGGCGAGAAGGACGCCATGCCCTTTGAGGCACCGAAAACTTCGCCGTAGCATTGCTCTTATCCCACGGCGCGAGGACCTGTTGGTTGGCTACAGGCCTGAGCCAAACCGGGCTATCCGCGGGTGGCGTACGGGAGTATTTGCACTCAACCCCTCGAGCCCAGACTGGAGAAACACACTTGGATCGCGGGTTGGAGCGTCGTCCTCCAACCCCGAGCCAAAACGCCAAGCTGATGACCGCGCGTGAATCGTTCGCGCAGTAGTCAACCCCTCGAGTCCCGATTGGAGGAAAACGTTCGGAGTTCGCGAGGGGGCGCCTTCTTCCAAACCAGACCCAAAGGGCGGCCCCTGAATGGCTGAAGGCCATTGTGTCCCAATAGCGCGCCCTTCATGCTGAACTTCAGCGCTGGTGGCGGCTGGCGGCAACATGGTGCTCGTCTCGGGCAACCAACTCTCACCGGTGACATCGAACATCCCCGATTGCGCAGCAACAGCCCGCGCCCAACCAGCGGCAACGATCGCTATAACGAGGATCAACGCGCGACGCATGAGGTTCAGTCTACCTCGAGGGAACCACATCGACGAGGACCTAGGCGAACGTCTCTAGCTCAAGGTACTCAATGGCCTGGCTAGAAAGTCACACCGGGGCGGCAATGCTCGCCGATTTCAGGCAAATTCCGAGCGATCTTGTCTGCCCACATTTCGGCCGATCTGCCTAGAAGTGCCCCGATTGCGCCACAGCTGCGGCGCTCTTTCGAGTTTCGTTGCGGACCACACCTGCGCCAACGCCCAGTGCCAGTCATCCGCGACCGGCGGCTCGGTGCGTCGCGCGAATACTTCGAACATGTCGCGATTAATTGATGATATCGGTCCTCAGCGTTGGTGGACGTGAGTAATTCAAATTCTACAGGTGCGCCAATGAGCTCGCTCAACCAGTGTGACGCGTATTCGAGGTTTCCAAAAACCTCGATCTGCACCCCAATCACCTAACGCTTTGCCGTCATCACCCAACCACAAAAGCAAGCATCAGCTGCCTCTCACTGAATCGATCGGCACCCGACGATCGGCACCCGACGATCGGCATCCGACTATAGGACGCGCACCTTCGCGCGGCGTCGCACAAAATCTTCCGTTAATGAGCGACCTACCAGAAGCGTTGCTCCGGCCGAAAAGTCGAAGCTCGACACTAGCCCCCATGCTGCACGCCCGCGTAGATTGCCACGTTTTTCGTGCCGAGCGACACCTTGACCCTGACTCGGGAGCATGCGAACTATGATTGCGCTCTGTCATGGTGGACGCGTGTGACGACCTCTCGGGTCAAGTAGTGGATTCACGATATCGCGTGGAACGCTGTATCGGTCGTGGTGGAATGGGCGTTGTATGGCGTGCTCGACACGTGCGCACAGGGCAGCTCTTCGCTCTAAAGACGTTGCACGGTGTTGGCTTACTCGAACACAAGGCATTGCGTCGCGTGTTGCACGAGGCTCGCGCCACTGCAGCGGTGCAGTCGCGTCACGTTGTTCGAGTGGTCGATGTCGAGCCAGAATACCTGCACGAGGGGAATGCTCTCCCCTTCATCGTGATGGAGCTGCTCCATGGGATGAGTCTTGCTGAGTGGCTCGATATCGCACATCGGACGGATTTGGCACAGTTGCTCTGGATCATTCAGCAAATCGTCCGCGGGTTGTCAGCCGTCCATCGTAGCGGCATCGTTCATCGAGACTTGAAGCCCTCAAACGTATTTATCGCTCGCGAAGAGGACGGTGAGACTGTCATCAAATTGTGCGATTTTGGCATTGCGAAGCTCCAGCAGCACGCCATCTTGGATGTGAGCGAAAGCGGTCTCATGTCCACGGAAACCGGCGCGGTCTTCGGCACGCCGCGCTACATGGCGCCGGAGCAGCTGCGGCACCACGCAAAGCAAGGGCCAGCCACCGATCAGTGGGCGCTTGCGCTCATCGCGTTTCGGGCACTGACCGGCGCAAACTACTTCGACCACGTACACGGTGCGGCGGAGCTCATTCTCGCCATCGTGCATGAGCCGATGCCAGTCCCATCCGGGGTGTCACCAGATTGGCCCCGGGCATTGGACGATTGGTTCTTGCGTTCCTGCGCGCGAAACCCCAGCGACCGATTTGACGACGTGGACAGGCAGTTGGCCGATCTGGAATCGGGAATTGGGGCGGCTGAAGCAAGCCCGATTCGTCTTCCGCCGAACGCACTCGGCTCGAACCGTCCACCGCACCCACCAGACGGCACTCTCGGTTCGAACTCGAACCGCCAATTGGATTGCTCGGTCATCGCGCGAATCATCAGGAATCGTCGGTTGGTCCCCGCCTACTATGGACTTTTGGCCGCATCCTTTGCTGGCTCACTGGTGGCGATTCATTGGCTCGCTAGAATTTGGGAGCAAGAAAGCACGACCGTGTCCCGTGTGCTACCGCAAGTTCTACCAACCCAGAGTCGACCGACCTCCAAAGCTCGACTAGATGTGACCGCAGCGGCACGCCCGCCCGAACTGAATGTGGGGCCATCGGCTACGACCGTCACGACTGCCAATACTGTTCCGGCATCGCCAGCCACTCAACGCGACAAGTCGAGTTTTGCCATGCCAAAGCACTCGGTCAAAGTGCTGACAACGGCTCAGTCGCTACCGCGCGGAGCTACTTGCAATCGTTCAGCAGAATGTGCTGAAGGCCTCTGCGCGGCTGAGGTATGCCAATGACCTATTGGCCGCACCCTCGGTCACACTGCGCATGGCTGGCGCTGGGGTTGCTCTATGCGTCTCATCCAGCGGAGGCACAGGACGAATTCCGTGCTGCATTCCGCGAGGCAGTTGCGGCAAAGGAACGTGCACAGGAAACCCATCGTGCAAAGGATTGGCAGGAGGCGCTACAACACCTGCAAATTGCCGACGCACTACGCAAAACACCTGAGGTGGGTTATGAAATTGGCGTGGCCGCGTCGAACCTTGGGTACGATGACTTAGCCGTCGAGGCCTACCAGCGCTCGCTTGCGCTTGGCCTCAAGGGACCAGTGCATTTCAAGGCACGCGACTATGTTAGCGAACACAGGTCAGAAATGGCAACGCTGAACGTGACCGGACAGTCCGGGTGTCAACTACTGGTCAACGACGTGGAGCGCGCTAGTTTGCCGCAACCTCATCCCATTTTGGTGCATCAGGGCAAGATTAGGCTGGAGCTGCGGTGCGACGGCAAGCAGACACAAGCCCGACAACTGCCGATAGTTGCAGGCCAGCTGTTGGAATTGCACCTGGATGAACCGGAATCGGTCAGCGTGGCGCCATCCCTGGCGACAAACGCAAGCCTCAACATACTCCAGCCAACCAAGCAAGCAACCGCTGCGGCGGTTGGCGTTGTGATACGGGAACCTCCATGGCCTAACCGAAGCGCAAGCCCCAGCCACGAGTCCACTAAACACGGCGGGCACACTTTGGGCTACGCGTTGTTAGGCGGCGGGACGACGCTCGCGCTGCTGAGTGCTGGACTGATTTCCCTTAGTAAGTTGCGAGCGGCTTCATCGGAACAGAGGCTTTTTGATCTTTGCGCCGTCCAAGTCGATGGCCGAGATTCTTGCCGTCATTCAAAGCCGGGAGTGCAGACCGAAGCCCAAGCGGCTTCTGACTCGATAGCGACGTGGAAAACAGCGAACACGGCCGGCTGGATTGGCCTCGCCAGCGGCCTGTCGGCAGCAGCGTCTGGCGTGGTGGCACTGCTTACAACTCCGTCGAAGCGACGCGAAGCACCACCTCGTATTGGTCTTTCCTTGGAACCTCGGGGAATGGCCCTAACTTGGCGCAACGAATTCTGATTTGGATGCGAACGACATCAGCTGCGGCAAACCTCAATGAACTGTCCTGACGAAACTGCGTTTGCTCGGCTTCAATTGGGACAGCTTCCACCTGTCGAGGCCGCTACGTTGCACGCACACCTCGACGTCTGTCCAGCCTGCTTGGAGCTTGCAAGCCTGCTTGGCTGCTTGGGAACTTCTCCGGCGAAAGATGCTAGCAATTTCATTGGTCACCCGGAATCGACAGGCCGAACTCGCAAGCGTCATCGTGCAGCTGGCGTTCAGCATGACGCGAATAGCGTAGGTAGAGAAGTCGAACTCGTCTCCACGCTGACGCTGTTGATTGGTCACGCCTACTTTGCGTCGAGATTGGGCCAAATTGGCCTGCGCTGCCTCGTCTTCGATTTGACCCAACATTCAATTGGTGTCGGACTTTGGCATACAGCGCGAGAAGTGTTCTGTTGTTACGGCGTGCTGTGGTCAAGTCTTGGACTTTTGTGGGGGGCCCTTACCCTATACACACTGACGCGTCAAAATTCGCCCTATTTCCGTTGGGCCACCTACTGTTACGCTTGTGCTGCACTTCCAAGCATAGTTTTGGCACCTATTGCCATCTGCGCTCTGCTGGCGTACAAGGCTAGAGGCTTGGGCCGAGAGCATTCATCGCAACAGATGAAATGGATCGAAATGCCTTGAGTTTAACAGTCGGTGGTAACTAAGCTTTCTTGCAGGGGATGCACATGACACAGGCGGCGACAACCATGAGGACCTCAATCCTGAGCGAACGACACGGGTCGGCACTTCCTGCCCAAGAGCGGAGCATCAGCGGGTACCAGCGACGCACCGACGATACTGCGCTGGTGCAGCAGATTGCGCAGCGCGCCATCCCCGCGCGAAAGTATTCGCGGGTCGACTTCGAACCATTCATGCAGATGGTGCTGCAACAAGTTCGCGACACTGAGAATCCAATCGAGGCTTTGAACAGGCTAGCAATAGACGATCTCTATCTCGCCTACGCCTGCAGCGTCGGAAGTGAGCCAGCCCTGAAAGCCTTTGCCAAAGAATGCGAACCCGAGTTTCAAACAGTGGTAGCTCGACTCAAGGTGAGTGCCGCTGATGCCGACGATCTGCGGCAGAAGCTTTGGGACAAACTATTCCTGAACGGTGCCGGTTCACCGATGCGCATTCTCGAATATCGAGGGCTCGGCAGGCTCCGTCACTGGGTTCGCGTTTTGGCCGCCCGCATGGTACTTGACGAGTTTCGCAAATCCAAACGCGGTACCATGCTCAACACATTGGCCCACGGTGAAAACTTTCTTCTGAGTGCGCAAGCAGCCGATCCAGAGCTCGACAACCTGTTGCGCCAATACAGGCCCATCTTCCGCAAAGCTTTCGAACGCGCCGCACAGGACCTCGAGCCGCACGAACGGAATCTGCTCAAATGTCACTTCATCCGAGGGATGAGTACGGACCAGCTGGGTGTGTCTTTCGGGGTTCACAAAGCCACCGCTGCTCGCCATTTGGCTCGCTCTCGTGAGCGATTGCTCGCTGGCATACGTGAGCAACTCCGGGCGTTGAGCGGGGCCAACAGCGAAGAGCTCGACAGCGTTATCCGCCTGTTTGAGGGCAACGTGTCGCTCAGCTTGTCTCGGCTTCTGGGGTAGGTTGTGTTGAGCGCCGCATGCACTATTCTTGCGACGCTTGTTGGAATCCGGCGTCTAGTCTTGGGGGCCCGAAGTGTGGGTCGGTTCCGAACTTGGACGCGTCCCGCATTGGAAAGGCCCAGCACTTTGGCAGAACGAATTACTCGAGCCACACTCCGAAGAAACATGGATTTCGAGTTCTTCCTACCTGAACGACCTGCGCCGCGGGTACCTTTTCGCACTGTTGCAGCGACAGCGAGGCGGCGCGTTCATTGGCTGCTCGTGTGTGTTGCGGTAGTGGCCTGCAAGGGGCAACTCGTCGGGCCACCAGTGCCGGAAGTCAACGTTGGCGGCGGCCGGGGCAATATCATCCTCGGTGGGCGCCCAGGTTCAACAGTTGGCTCCAGCTTAACTGGTGGCAACGATGCTCGCGGCGGCAATGGTGAGTTGGCTCAAGGTGGTCAAGGCGCGGCAGGTATCGCCGACATGGTCCATCAAGGTGGCGTTGACACAATGCCGCTTGGCGTCGGTGGCGGTGGCGCGACTGGCACCGAAACCGCCACGCTTGGTACGGGCGGCGGCGACCCAGTACCGCTTGGCATCGGTGGCGGTGGCGCAGTACCACTTGGCGGTGGCGGTGGCGCAGTACCACTTGGCGGTGGCGGTGGCGCGACTGGCACCGAAACCGCCACGCTTGGTACGGGCGGCGCGCCTGTTGCCGCTGGTGGCGCTCCAGCGAGTTCCAATTGCGCGCTCGATAATTTCACGTTGGACAGGTGCACACTTTAGCGGGATTCAAGGTACCAATGCCTAGTGGAAGGACTGCGGTGAACGCGTGAAAATCAAAATTGAATTCGAGGTTCCGAATTGGACACGCTGGGCAATTGGTGGGTTGGCAGTGGGCATCATCGTCGGTTATGCGACGGCATCGGTTCGCGCAGCAGCGGTTTCGGTCGCGACCGTATGGAAGAATGGAGACACACTGACCGCAGAGGCGCTCAATCAGAACTTTAAGCTGTTGCAAGACGCGCTCAACGCACAACAAGCCACGCTTGATGCGATAGAGGATCCGGATTGCCCGAAAGGGTATATGCGCGATGCCACTAGTGCGGTGGCAATTGTGTGCACGAAGAGCAATGACCAAATCGTGAAGGTAGATAGCGGCAGAATGGCCTTCTGGATTGACCGCTACGAGGCCAGCATTTGGGACCAGTCTAGTGGTAGCGGGAACCAATTTGGTGTCAGCGACGCCGGCCCGGACTACCCAGCCTCCTTCCCGACTAACGGCCAATATTCCGTCCCTCACTTCGCCGTCAGCAGGGTAAACGTGCGCCCGGCGAGTTGGGCATCCTGGTTCCAGGCCGCGGCTGCCTGTCAGGCGAGTGGCAAACGGCTTCCCACTGCTGACGAGTGGCAACGTGCGGTCCGTGGCACGATCGATCCAGGAACAAGCAACGGCAACGCCGGCTCCTGCTATACAAACGGCACTACGATCAGAAGTACTGGCCTCGGCGCCGCCTGCGTAAGTTACTGGGGCGCTGAGGACATGCTCGGGAATTTATGGGAATTCATAGCCGAATGGTCCGCCCAGGTGGCCGCGGGCTATCCCCAGACAGCTTGGCCAGGCTCCGACTTCCATTCCGACGTCGCTTATGGGATTGGAGGAACTGGGTTACCTAGTGTCTTGTCGCGTGGGGGCAGCTTGTTCGACTCCGACGCTGCGGGGACATTCGCCATCGACCTGCGATACTCGCCGATTGAGCAGCGACTGACCCACGGTTTTCGCTGCGCAACCCCGCGGTAGGTTGGGCGTTGCACAATCGCGTTCAGCTTTCCGCGGCTAGGTTCGCAACGTGCTACGGACGAGGATGTCGAATGACAGTCTGCGCGCGCCCATCCGCTACGCCGAGGTGCTGACAACGGGCCAAACGATAGCGCTCGACAAGGCACAACTGTTGGCCCTCAAATTTCGAGAGATCAACGTCAAGGAGGCCTTCACTCTGGCAGATTGCCACGGCCAGTTCTTCCGCGCGGCGCTGACTGCAGCCGAGTCCGGCGGAGGGAAAGCGCAGATCTACGAAGCGATGGCGACATCACCCGAGTCGTCGCTGGATCTGACTTTGTTTTGTGCAGTGCTTGCTCGGCAGCGCATGCTTGGCGTGATCCAGAAGGCCACCGAGCTTGGCGTTATGGCGGTGGTGCCGGTCTTCTCTGAAAAGTCCGTACCCGCCTCGGGTCTTGCCCACGAGAAGGCACACGCTTGGCCTGCACAAGCTTTGCGTGCCGCGCGGCAATGTCGTCGTGCCAGTATCCCTCGGGTGGCGAGTGCGATCACGCTGGCTGCCGCCCTCGAAACACCCCACTTTCAAGCGGCAAACTTGCGCTACTACCTCGACGACCGCGCACCTGTCGGAGCCGGCCTATCCGACCAGAGAAAACCCGCTTCACGCATCGCCTTTGTCGTTGGTCCCGAGGGCGGTTTCACGAATGGCGAGCGAACACACCTTGCGGCCTGCGGCGCGACGCCATTGCGACTTGGCGGGCGGGTGTTGCGAGCTGAGACAGCCGCACTCGTGGGCGTCGCCTTACTTCAGCACCACTTCGGCGATCTCTGAGCGCAGCGCGCCGACCGAGCTTACCAAAGCCGCACACATCTCGGTCGCAAATTCGTGGGTAAGCGGACAACGATTTCCGGAAAAGTGCTTGGCGACCAGATTCAATACCGCAGCGGTATCGATCACCTCGACTTCAAGAGTTGTAAGCCGTCCAATCGGAACTGTTGCCTTGACCCATTGTTTTGACTTGCGATGCCGCCCAATCGCAACCGCGTCTACACCATCGCGCGGCGACCAATCGATGAGCAGCACCTTCGAGCCTTCCCTGAAATGTTTAGTGCCGGACGGTAGATTCTGGCCTTGCGCGTCGAGCGCGCCATTTGCCATCAAGTTCGCAGCAACGCACCAGACAGGGGAATGGCCTACCGGCGCAATTGCTTCCGTCATCATCGATTCGCAGCGTAGCCCGCGATAGGCTTGGCCGCCAAGCGGGACTCACTTTCCGTGCATCAACCGCCAGTTACTGCCCGCTCCGCCTTTCGTTCGACGCCAGAGGGCGGATTGTTTTGCCTAACTCACACTGGGCGCGACTGAGGTGTCAGGGCGCCCTGGCCATGGTATCGACCCCCATGCATTGGCTGAAGTTCACATTGGTGGCCTTAGGGACGGCCACTGCCGCTGCACCGACGCTTGCCGATCCAACGAAGCGCGGTGTACTAGATGCGCCCGGGTTGGCGCTGCCCGGAGTTGAACCAAAGCTTCCAATTTTGTCACGCGTCCCGGTGACTGTGGCGGTCGAGCTCGACTGGGCCAAAGCCGAGCTCTCGCAGCGGATCCCTGAGTTATTGCACCAGGGTTCCGATCGCCAGATCGCCCCTGGGATTTGGATCGACGACACGGTAACGCGTGGTGCCATCAACTTTCGCATCCGTGACAATGGCGCGACGGGGCTCGTGCCATTCCATCTGCAGCTCGACGTGCGCAGCAAGATTGGCGGGATGACCCTACCGATGGGACACTGCCAGTCGACGATTGACGCAGAGCTTCATCTACCGTCCACGCTTGCCAGCGACGGCAAGCTCGCACGGCCCTCGTTCAAGGCGATCCCGCGTGAACCGTGTCGGCTGTCGGGCTTCGATGTAACACCACTGCTGCAGCGCGAACTCGCTCAGCGTTTGGTCGCCGCGGAAGACCAAATCAGCGAGCACATGATAGAAGCCAATGCTGTGCTTAATCGGATCCATGCGGAACTCTACCGGCGGCTTTCCAATGCAGCGGTCGGGTGTCAGCGGTTCCTGCCGTCGAAGTTGCTGCAAGCGCCGCTAGTGCTCGAACAAGGCACGGTCGTCGGCAGGTTCGTAGTCGAGGGTGGGCTCGCCAGTGGTTGCGAAGAGGCGACAGTTCCGGGCATGGTAGTAGGGTCGGTGGCGGCACCCCTCGGTTTCGACCTGGCGTGGTCAAGGCGACTCGGCCTGAGCGAGCTCGGCGCCATTGTTGCCGAACATCTTCGAACGAATGGTGTCGTGGGCGCGGTCAGTGGCGTCCGCAGCGTGCGGCGCGACGAGGTCGATCAAGTGGCGCTATATGTCAAATTATCGCGAGCCAGTGGCTGGGTGTTTGCGCGACCGATCATGGTTGCAAACGCATTGGCGTTGACTTCGGTCACCGCGCAAAATAACGATTTGCTCGCCGCCGTGAAGTCTCTACTCGAAGGGCTGTCGCTTCCGATTGATGTGGTGGGCGCGGATCCCCTAGCGCATCTCCTGGTATTGGCGTCGAACGAAGCCACTCAGGCATTCGGCAATACACCAGATCTCAAGACGCGCTACCAGACTCGCGAGTCCGAATTGCGGACGGAAGCCGAAGCCCTCGTGGATCGGGATGCAATTGTGGTCGTCGTGCACCGGCGATAGTAGCGGATTCGACGCCCGATCAAGATCGTGGAACCGAATCCGCGTCGCTCGGCTGCACGCTCACGTTACTGGAATTGAACTGAGTCCATGTACATGGTGGCAGCCTGACAACCAGCGCCACCTGGACTCACTCGGATACCGAGCGCCCTGACCGTGGTCCAGTTGCCGGCCGCGGGCAAAGCGAGTGTCAACTGCTTCCACGTGCCGAGCGTGAAGCTGTTTATGTTGTATGGGGCGGAATACCAGCCCCAACCGGCGTCTTGAGCGTAGAGCTCGACACTGCCATTCGCTGGGTTATTGGGGAACGCATCAAATCGCATCCACAGCGTCACCGTCGTGCCGGTCGCGTTCAGCGACGCCGGCGGCGGCAGGACGAGCTCGTATTGCTGGCAGCTTGCCGCGACGGGAGCATCGAGTCTGAGCGCGCCCAGATTCGGGTAGCCTACGGTGCTCGACCAAGTTGGCTGCGTCATTCCGTTGGGTACATTCTTGAGGGCCCAACCCTGGAGAGCGCTGTCGAACGTGTATCCCGGACAGTTGACGCGAACACTGGTAACATTGGCGTTTGCAACAGTGCCCGTTCCGAAGCTAACTCCGCAAGGGAAGCCACTCGGTTGGGTGCCAATGGTCACAGCGTAGTTCGTACCACTGGCAACTGAGGCCGTGAATGTGAAGGCCCCTGTGGCAGAGATCGAAAGGTTGTTGCCGCCGTTGTTCCTGAGCACGAGGCCGTTGCCCACGTACCCAGCAACCGTGCCACCAATCGTGAAGCTGTTCGACGCACAGGCTACGGCGACCGTCACAGCCGCGTTGGCCACCGTTCCCGTTGCTGACGTAACGGTGCAGGTTTGGTTGGGCGAACTCGGCTGAGTGAGCACCGTCACGTTGTAGGTCTGGCCACTCCGCACCTGAGTTGCAAAGGTCGATACGCCGCTAGCGGCGGAAAGGTTATCGGCGTTGTTGTTCTGCAAGACCAAGCCGGTGCCCACCAGACCAGTGACGTCGACCGATAGGTTATATGGATTCGATGTGCAGGTCACGGCAACCGTGGTGACGTCTCCATTGACCGTGCCGGTGCCACCGGTGATGGCACAGGTCTGCCATGGCGCAGTTGGCTGCGCCTGAACCGTCACGGCGTACGTGCTTGCATTCGCGTACAAGGTGTTGAACGCAAAGGTACCCGTGCTCGAAACGCTCAAGTTTTCAGTTCCATTGCGCAGTACGAGGCCGCTGCCAGATAGTCCCGTAATGGTCCCGCCAACGGTGTGCAGGTTAGTGCAGTTGACGGCGATGCTGGTCACGTTCGCGCTGCCGACCGTTCCGCTGCCGCCGGAGACGGTACAGACTTGCGCGGTCGGTCCGGTCAGAACGGTGACCGCGTAGCCCCCGCCGCTCGCTATCGCGGTAGTGAACGTGAACGAACCGTCTTGAGCGACAGTGAGATTGTCGCGAGCGTTGTTCTGCAGCACGACCTGGGCACCGCTGGCGAGCCCCGTTATCGTGCCACCAACAGTGAACTGGCTGGTGGCGCAGACGACGCTAACGCTCGTAACATCAGCGTTCACGACCGTTCCCGAGCCGTTCGTAACGATGCAAGTTTGCGCGGGTGTCGTTGGTTGGCTGGTGACTGTCACGTTGAAAGTACTGCCAGATGCAACGGCGCCACCGAAGGCAAACGTTCCGTTGGCAGTCACAGTCAAGGTATCCGTGCCGTTGTTCGCCAACCCCAACGAGCCAACCAAACCAGAGACTGTTCCCGCAATAGAATAGGAGTTCGTGGTGCAGGTGACTTGCACGTTGGTGATATTTGCCCCACCGAGAGTGCCCGTGCCATTGGTCACCACGCAGGTTTGCGTTGGGGAAGTGGGTTGGGTCAGAACCGTGACCGCATAGGACTGCCCGCTCGACAGGGCAGTTGGGAAGGCAAACGAGCCATCGGCGTTGCGCGCCAGATTGTCACCACCTTGGTTCTGCAGGACGAGCCCGGTACCAGCCAGACCCGAGACGCTGCCGCCTACGGTGTAGGCGTTGGTTGTGCAGGTCACGATGACGTCTGCGACACTCGACGTGCCAATGGTACCCGATGCATTCGTCAGCGCGCAGGTTTGCCAGGGGGTGGACGGTTGCTGAGCGATCGTGACTGCGTATGGATTTCCGGCCGCCAAAAGGTCATGGAAGGCGAAAGTTCCGTTGGCGCTCACTGACAGCGGACCTCTCGCATTGAGCTCGAGTTCAAGGCCCGTGCCCGCAAGCCCGCTGACGGTCCCGCCTACCGTGTAGGCCTGATCCGAACAGTTGATCGTGACGGACGTGATGTTGGAACTTCCAATCGTGCCTTGGCCACCAGCTAAACTGCAATACTCACCACCACTCGGTTGCGTTTGGACGGTCACAGCGAAGGGACCGCCACTGGCAATAGGCGTCGGGAAGGTGAAGCTGCCGTCGGTGTTGACGGTAAGGTCGTCGCCGCCGTTGTTGCGTAAGACGAGCCCCGTGCTGACCAGCCCGACGACAGTGCCGCCAACCGCGTAGGTCTTGGTGGTGCAGTTGACAACAACCGTCGAGATATCGCTATTGATAACTGCGCCGCTGCCGCCCGTAACGGTGCAATTCTGAGTTGGCAGCGTGGGTTGCGCCTGCAACGTTACCGAGTAGTTGGTGCCACTCGCCAAATGGGTGGGAAAGCTGAAGGCACCGTTGGCCGTGATGGCTAAGCTGTCGGCGAGATTGTTCTGAAGCGTTAGCCCGGTACCGACTAGGCCGCTGACAGTTCCGCGAATGGCGTAGGTAATGGTGGTGCAGTTCACCGCAACACTTACCATATTGGCATTGGCGACCGTGCCCGTGCCATTGACGACCGTGCAGATCTGCGTTGGTGCGCTTGGCTGCGCTTGCACGGTGACGGCAAACGTGCCGCCACTCAGTACGGGGGTGGAGAACGCAAAGCTTCCGTTAGCGCTCAGCGTGACGTCGTCACTGCCATTGTTTCGAAGCACGAGGACCGAACCTGAGAGTCCGGCTAGCGTTCCCCCAATGGTGTAAGAATTCGTACTGCAGTTGATGGTGACGCTGGAGACATCGGCCGCGCCGACCGTGCCCGAGCCGCCGGAGACAGTGCAGTTCTGGGCTGGAGCATTGGGTTGCGTCTTAACGGTGACAGTGAAGGCTTGTCCGCTGGCGAGCTTGGTTGGAAACGCAAAGCGACCACTACCGCCCATGGCAAGCTCGTCACCCGCGCTGTCTTGAATGACTAGCCCACTACCGACTAGACCCGCGATAGTGCCCCCGATCGCAAAACTATCGATCACGCAGGTTACGTCAACGTCGGTCACATCACGGGTGACCGACGCGACGCTCCCTGACGCGGACACAGTGCATGTCTGTTTCGGCCCAGTTGGCTGTGCCACTACACTGACGGCAACGCTCGCTCCAGCGCGCACCTGGGTGGGAAACGCAAAGGCGCCATTGGCGCTGATGCTGAGGGGGGCACCTGATCCAAGCGAGAGGCTGAGCCCGGATCCGCTCAATCCGAAAATCGTGCCACTGATGCTGTGGAATTGCCCAGCGCCGGCGGCCCCAGCGGTGCCAGCTGCTCCGGCATCGCCGGCAACTGAACCAGCCGATCCCGCGGCACCCGCGTCTTGCCCGGCCGCGCCAGCCATCACGTTTGCCTTTCCACCAGCGGACGCCCCCGCCGACGCCCCAGCGAATGCGCTGGTGCCCGCCGTTGGGCCACTCGTCGTGCCAGCAAGACCTACGCTTCTGCCGCCAACATTTGCACCCGAGCCACCGCTAGCTGAACCGCCGCCCGTGGCGCTGCCAGCCCCGCTTCGGGCGACGACCGCACCCCCAACTCCTCCGACATCAGTCGCGTAATCCTTACCGCAACCGAGAGCCAGAAGTGCCATCAACAATGCGCAAAATTGAGCAATGGTGCGTAATGGATTCATGGGTTCCAACTTCTCGCGACGACCGAACGGACTGCAGAAGCCAGCCCGCAGGGAACAGGTCCGGCCCCACGGCGCCACATCGCCCATTACTTATGCCACTAGGCGCATTGTGTCAATCGAGGTGCCCGATCGCGCTTCTGAGACAGAATGATCATTTCTGCTCATTCCACCAATCAATTCGGAGCGTTTCCGTCCGTCAAGATGGACGAGCGGCGCGTTCGCGGTGAACCCACGGGTTCCCCGAGGTTGGGACTGCCAGACCGATGACGACCGATGCGCCCAGCGAGGCAAACGCGCACCTCGGGGGGACATTCTCGCACGATGTGCTAGGTGAGAGTTCGGGCGGTGTGCGAGTTGCGCGCCGTGGCATTCAGTGCGGAGGTAGCGGTCACCGTGTCTATACTTTCCTTATCCAAGGTCAGCGGGTTGGTTTTTGGCTGCTTGCTACTTTGTGCCTGTTCGGGCCACCCGCCGCCCACCGACACCAATGGCAAAAGCCACGCCACGGGCGGCAGTGGCGGTCGCGGCGGCGCAGAATCACTGCCCACGGCCCCGGATAGCGATTCGGGTGTCGCAGGTCAGATTGGCATCGACGTTACCGGTCCCGTCGCGCCGTGTAAGACGACTTGTAGCCCTGGGCAATGCGGCCCGGTCAGTGATGGTTGCGGTAAATTCATCGACTGTGGAGGCTGTACTGCCCCAGAGATCTGCGGAGGCGCAGGGATCCCAAGTCAATGCGGCAGCGCGCTGTCTACCTGCATCCCGAAAACCTGTGCTGTATTGGGCGCGACCTGCGGTTTGCAAAGCGACGGCTGCGGCGGGCTCGTCGATTGCTGGAGCGCGGCGGCCAAAGCAACTGGCACCACCCCTGTCTGCGAAGTGGCTGGTGCGCTTTGCGTCGAAGGCACCTGCAAGTCCACAGCCCCCGACTGCACCAAGCTAACATGTGGCGACTACGCTGGCGCACCCGATCTCTGCGGGCCCGTCAGTGACGGCTGCGGCGGAACGCTCGACTGTGGCCTGACTTGTGGCACTGACAAGGTGTGCGGCTTGGTCGAGTCGGGCAAATGCGGCGCAGTTATCTGTACGCCAATGAACTGCGAAGCGGGTCTGGCAGCGAAGCCCGCCGGGTACTGCGGCGTGGTGCCGGACGGCTGCGGTGGCGTCATCAAGGATTGCGGGGGCGGCTGTGCTGTCCTCGGGGAAAGTTGCGGGGGCGGGGGCGTCCCGGACGTCTGCGGAAAAGGCGCCCCCATCTGCATCCCATTGACGGTGGCGGCTTGTGGCATCGCCTGCGGTCAGATAAGTGATGGTTGTGGCGGGGTCATTCAATGTTCCGCCTGTCAGCTTCCAGCGACCTGCGGTGGAGGTGGCATCCCAGGGGTGTGCGGGACGATATCGTGCAATCCACTGACCTGCGCCAGTCAGGGAGCCACCTGCGGTTCGATTGCAGACGGCTGTGGCAAAACGGTGGATTGTGGCACCTGCACTGCGCCAGAAACCTGCGGCGGAGGGGGGATCCCCAGCAAATGCGGAGCCGCCGTTTGCGTACCGAAGACGCAGGCCGCGGTGTGCGTCCCCGGTCGATGCGGAGTACAAAGCGACGGCTGTAGCGGCACCGTTACCTGCGGAGGTTGCACGCTGCCGAATACCTGCGGTGGCGGAGGCACGCCAAGCGTTTGCGGCGCGCCCACCTGCACGAAGCGAACTTGTGCCAGCGCAGGCGCCAATTGTGGTCCGATATCCGATGGCTGCAACGGTGTCATCTCGTCGTGTGGCACATGCACGGGTTCGGACGTCTGTGGAGCCGTCTACCCCAGCGTGTGCGGCGCGGGCCTCGATCCCAACTGCACGGGCCTATGCGCCAAAGTCGATCGGACTTGTGCCGCCGGTAGCGAGACCCGCTTGACCGGCAAAGTTTATACTCCAAACGGCAGTCTCCCGCTCAATAAAGCGCTGGTTTACGTGCCGAACGCGGTCCTACCTATCATCAAAACGGGCCCCTCTTGCGATCGCTGCGAGGGCGAGGAGCTGGGCAAGCCGATCACCGCCGCAATCACCGGGGCTGACGGGGCATTCGTGTTGCGTAATGTGCCGGCAGGAGTCCCGTTCCAACTGGTCACCAAGATTGGCAAGTGGCGGCGCGTGGTGACCATTCCCGCAGTGACAGCCTGCTCGAACGTGAATCTAACGGTCGATCAGGCTCGTCTGCCGAAGAGCATGACGGATGCTGACACAGCCAGCAACGTTCCGTTCGTCAATATCCCGCGCATTGCCTTGGTTACGGGGTCGTGTGACGCGATGGAATGCATTCTCCGCAAGTTCGGGGTGGCGGACACGGAGTTCACACTGCCGTCGGGAAGCGGGCGGATCAACATCCACTACGGTGGCGGTGGCTACATCACCTCTAGTTCTTCCGCCACACGCGACACCCTGTTCGCGACCGGGGCCAATGGTCTCGCGAACCTCTATGGCTACGATATTTCCATCTTTGACTGCAATTGTGGTCCAGACCACTATCCAAGCTACGATCCCATTTTGCACGCCTGGGCCAATGCCGGCGGCAGGTTCTTCACCTCGCACTATGGCTACGCCTTCTTGGACACCAACGACGATTTCAAAAACGCGGCAGTTTGGAGCGGGGGCTACGTTTCTTCGTCGCTGGCACTCGTCGACAAAACTAACCCGAGAGGGCAAGCTCTCAACACGTGGCTGGGTGGCATTGGTGCCTGGCATCCCACCTATGGCGATGGTTTTGTGAACGTTGGTGTTGCGGACGGCTACGTGCAATCAACCAATGCTGGTTCAGATCGCCTGCTTTATACCGCGCCCTTCACGTACAACGGCACAACGACGAGCATGACAGCCTCGGTTCAACAATTCGGATTCAACACTCCTTTTGGAGCTGATGCGGATCATATCTGTGGGCGCGTTCTCTACAGTGCATTTCATGTCACGAGTGACTATGCGAGCGGCGCATTTCCTGCCTATTGCACCAGTACTACGTTTACGGCCCAAGAGAAGACGTTGATGTTCGGGCTCTTCGATCTCTCGGCATGCGTTGCCATCGGAGATCCGGTGCCGCCCACCTGCACGCCTGTCACCTGCGCGCAGCAACACGCCACCTGCGGGCAAGTGGCGGATGGTTGCGGAGCCTTGCTAAGTTGTGGTGACTGTAGCGCACCATTGACCTGTGGTGGTGGAGGGGTTCCGAATCAATGTGGTAACTCCTGCACGCGCACGACCTGTGGCGCGCAGGGGGCCAACTGCGGCGTTATTGCCGACGGTTGTGGTGGCACGTTGCAATGTGGCACCTGCACGCTACCTGCTGTTTGTGGCGGTGGTGGTACGGCCAACGTCTGCGGGACTCCTGCCTGCGCGCCGCGCTCGTGTTCGGACGTGGGTGCCACCTGCGGGGCCATCTCCGATGGCTGTGGCGGCACAATCAGTTGTGGTACGTGCACGCCTCCTGCCACTTGTGGCGGCGGCGGGATCCCGAACACTTGTGGCATCGGAACTTGCGCTCCAGTCACCTGCGGCGCGAGCAAGTGCGGCTTTGTGGGCGACGGTTGTGGCGGTACGGTTGCCTGCGGCACGTGTCTCGCCAACCAAACCTGCGTCAAGGGGGTCTGCAGCGGCGGCACCTGTGCCCCACGTTCCTGCCAGGCTGCGAGCGCAACCTGCGGGTTCGTCGGTGATGGTTGTGGCGGCGTCGTGGGTTGCGGTACCTGTGTGCCGCCGTTGGTCTGCGGCGGCGGCGGCATTCCCAGCCAATGCGGTGGCACGTGCAGTCCGCGCAACTGCGCGGCAGCGAATGCCGCGTGCGGCGCCATCGGTGACGGTTGTGGCGGCGTGAAGGAATGCGGCGTCTGTCCTCCGGGTCAGTCTTGCGGTGGAGGTGGTGTGCCCAATCAATGTGCCCCGGGAACCTGCCAGCCGGGGACTTGTGCCGCCGTTGGGGCCGAGTGTGGCTCAATCGGAGACGGCTGTGGCGCAGTGCTCGAATGCGGCACGTGTGTCGCACCGGAGTCCTGCGGCGGTGCGGGCGTACCCAACAAGTGTGGCACTGGTGGATGCTTGCCACTCACCTGCGCGCAGCAGAGTGCCAACTGCGGTCCAGTGGCAGACGGTTGCGGCGGTTTGCTCGATTGTGGCCCCTGTCCGCCGGGACAGACCTGCGGTGGCGATGGGATTCCAAGTAAGTGCGGTGGCGGCACTCCGATCTAGGTGTTTGCCTGCCTCCCCACGCCCGGGCTCGGGTCGGGGCTCGCTCGGATGCGAGCTCCGGCTTGTTCCGTCAACTGAGTCACTCGTCACCCCCATCCCCCGCTGCGCGCCGTTCGCTCGATCCCGAGTAACGGCAAGTGCCACTGAAGTGCGCGAGTACGCTACGGTACACGCGCCTGACGTCTTCGGCGTCCGCTCCGACGTTCATCATGCTCGATTCAGCCTGCGGTTGTCGGGCGGCCTCCGTCGCACGACAACCGCTACAGCAGCAACGCCCTGCCCTTAGGCGTCAGTTACAGCCCAAACCACAATCGCATCGAGCGTCTATGGCAGGACCTTCATGCCAACGTCACCCGCAACCACCGACACGAGAGGTTGGCGGACCTATGCGCTGCGGTCGCGACCTATCGAGGTGCTGCGTCATCTTGGTGCCCGGCACCAAGACCACGTTCACACAGGCATGCCCGCCGCACACCTCATCGTCGAAACCATGCACCCATCGCGAGATCGAAGAATCAGCCCCATTCGCGATCGGCTGTCCACGATTCAAGATCGGTGATTGGGGGCTCAACTCTGGTGAAGGAGGTCCTGGGACGTTGCGCTCACACTCCGCCAAGTTCACTTGCCGCTTCACCATATGGCGTCGAGGGAGTTCGCGTCTTGCATTTCGAAAAGAGGTGTGGCTAAATTCCTTACGGCCGATTTGATACGGCGAACCGACTCGACGTCGGTTCAGCACTGCCAAGATGGGGTTTACTTGATCTGTCATTGGTTCCGCTAGAGGTGTCGAGCATGACCGGAAGAGCAGCGCTGGCAGTCATCGTAACCCTTCAAACGATAGCAACGACCGCCTATGCGGGGAACCCTGCAATTTTGTCCACGACGCGCGAACTCGCCAGACAAGGGCTGGAAGCTTTCGACGCGGGACGAATGGATGAAGCCGTCGAGAAACTTTCGAGGGCGTATGCTGTTGTTCATCTGCCAACCTTGGCGGTGGCTACTGCTCGCGCCTTGGCGAAGAAAGGCAAGCTTGTCGCTGCTTCTGAGCTCTACCTGGAAGCCACGCACATTCCGCGAGAGAAGTCTTGGCAACCCACCCAAGAAGAAGCGCAACGCGATGCGGAAAAGGAGCGAGCGACCCTGCTCCCGCGTATCCCCCGTCTTGGGCTCGTTATCATCGGTGCCACCGCTACGGACGTTACCGTCAGTATCGATGACGTCACGGTGCCACAGGCTCTTATTGAAGCGGAACAGATAGTCGATCCGGGTGAACATCATATTGAAGGGGCGCACGGCAACGAACTCAACAAGCAAAACATCGTCTTGAAGGAGGGCGAACGTGCTCGAGTAACGCTGGCTTTCAGTCAGCCTGAGTCAACCTCGGCTGCAACGACTGCAACGGGCAAAGGCCTTCAAAAGGGCGTAGCGATCGGGCCCACTACTTCTACAATATCGCCACCGACAACCAGCAACCGGGCGCATGGCAGCAGTCAACGCGTGCTCGGTTGGACGTCACTGGCGGCTGGTGGCGCGGGTGTCGCCGTGGGTGCAGTCGCAGGGCTATTCGCGATGTCGAAACACACGGCGCTTCTGGACTCCAATCATTGCGACACGGACAAGGTAAGTTGCACTCAGGCTGAGGCTGGCAATGTTGACACATTCAACCGCGCACGAGCCATTTCCATGGTTGGTTTCATTGCGGGAGGCGTTCTTGCTGCAACGGGCGTAACGCTCATACTTACCACTCCAAACGGGGACTCGAAACCCTCGATGGCCATTTGGCTTGGCCCAAGCGGCGCTAGCTTGTTCGGGGGGTTCTAGTGATGTTACGCCACAAACAGTCCTTCTTTTGCCTGTTCGGCGTGTTGGTGACGGGTTGTATTTGGCCCAAGATGAACTCCGACTTTAGGCCGATCGGAAGCGCGGGGGCGACAAGTGCTGGGACGGGTGGTGCGCAACCAAGCGGGGGCTCAGCGAATGGCGGCCGGATAACATCCGCGGGAAGCATCAACTTGGCTGGTCGGGCCATCAATATTGGCGGAGCAATAGTGAGCGGTGGAGCGGACAGTGGCGGCCAAACTGTGGTTAGCGGCGGCGCAGTGTCAATCGGTGGTGCGGCGGGCTCCGTCGTAACGGCGGGTTGGACAGGTACGAACACCGGCGGAGCGGCTGCCGGCGGTGCCAAAAATGCCGCGGGGTTGTCGAGTGCCGCTGGGACGAAGGCAGCAGGAGGTACGACGAATACTGGTGGCACGCAAACCGCTGGCGGCACGCAAACTACTGGCGGCACGCAAACTACTGGTGGCAACACGGCGACGAGCGGGGGCTCGAATACCGGTGGAGCGCGCAATTCGGGCGGGATGACAAACCAAGCCGGAATGAGTGGCGGTGGAGGTGCGGCGGGTAGCGGTTGCACGGGGGGGCTTGAGCACACGAAAGCGGTCAGTGGCGTGACACTTTGCGTGGCGAATATGACTACCATCCCCGGAACTGGCGACGTGGCACAGTACGGAATTGATGTCACCGAGGTCACGCGGGGCCAGTATCAAGCTTGGACCGCCACGAACCCACCGGGACCAGGCACTAGTGATACCAGGTGTACCTGGAAAACCACGGGTAATTTCAGCGCAGACTCATCGTGCATGTCAGGCACAAATGTCTGTTCGACCCCGAAAAACTGCGACCATCACCCGGTCGTGTGCGTTGACTTCTGCGACGCGAAAGCCTACTGCTCTTTCATTGGCAAGCGGCTGTGTGGATTGATTGGCGGCGAGCAAGTCGACTGGAATAGCGACTTGGCAGATGTGACAAAAAGCCAGTGGTATCGCGCCTGCTCGTCTGGGCAGGGCTACGCCTACCCATACGGAAACACGCCGAGCGACGCGAATTGCAACGGGCGCGAATATTGGGCCCCAACATACAGTTACACGACAACGGAAGTTGGAAAGCTTTCGACATGTACGTCGAGCACAAGCGGCTTTGGAGGAGTTTATGACTTAAGCGGCAACGTCCGAGAATTCGAGGACGGTGTGCACAGTGTCTGGTCATCGTACTACTACGTACGCGGCGGTGCGTTTTCAAATGAAACTAACGCCATACAATGTGACGATAGCTATACTTTCTACGCGACGGGCAATCTCGACCACACGGCAAACGACACCGGATTTCGTTGCTGTTCCGACAACCCGTAGACCGGGCTTATCGTCCCCCTGCCACGTCGAGGATTGTTCCCGTGCAGTAGGAAGACTCAGCGGATCCCAACCAAAGGATTGCCCGAGCGACCTCAACGGCCGTTCCTACCCGCTGCATCGGCAGCTCCGACGCAAGACGCTGTGCGCGGTCTGGGTCACCACCGCTCGCGTGGATCTCTGTTGCGATAATTCCAGGCCGCACCGCATTGACGCGAATGCCCTCGGCAGCCACCTCCTTGGCTAAACCAATGGTGAAGGTGTCGATCGCCGCTTTTGCTGCTGCATAGTCCACGTACTCGTTCGGGGAACCTAGCCGCGAGGCGGCGGACGAAACATTCACTATGCAACCGCCTTGACCCCCGCGTCCCGTCGACATCCGCCGCACAGCTTCAGCGGCACACAGCATGCTGCCGATAACATTGGTCCCCAGCATACGGATCAATCGGGCCTCGGTCATCTCCTCGACGCGCGCCTTACGGTCCACGATACCGGCATTGTTCACCAGCACATCCAATCTGCCGAATGCCGCATCGACTGTTTGAAAAAGCATGCCCACATCAGATCCCTTGCTGATATCAGCCCGTACGGCGATCGCTCTTCCGCCCGATTCCCGAATCTGATTCACCACCGACACTGCCGCGAGCTCGTCATTCACGTAGTTCACCGCCACGGCGTAACCACGCGCTGCCGCCAACAACGATGTTGCGGCACCAATACCACGGCTTCCGCCGGTTACGATCATGGTTGCACTCATGGCCTCAGCCAAACCCATCCGACTGGGCGGGTCAAGGTTGTGCGCTTGGTGTAGGTGGCAACATCCAGAACACACTGTCTCTTAGACCACCGGGAGCACGGACGATGCGCGTCGCGCCTCAACGTCCCGCGCCTGGATTTGAAGGCGCCTCCCCCGCGCCGCCAACAAAACCCAAACACCAATAGCCCCCAACGTCACCGCAAGGGACGCGTTGGAGGCTACCGTCGAACGCCGCTGGCCGCTCTAACGACCGCTATCAGCCGAGCTTGCTCTGGAGCAAGTACGCGATCGCGAACGCAAAGAGCACTAGTGATTCGATGAGGGCGAGGCCGAGAATCATCGGGGTCTGGATGCGACCGGCTGCGCCTGGGTTACGACTGATGCCTTCGAGCGCTGCTGCTGCAGCCTTGCCCTGGCCAGTGCCACCGCCCAAGACGGCCAAGCCGATGGCTAGCCCAGCACCGAGCGCTGCCATGGCCTGAGCGTCGAACGCATTGGCCGCTGCGCCGTCGCTGGCGAACGCGGTAGTCGATAGAAACGTTACAAAGGGTACGGCAGCCAATGCCAGCTTCTTCTTGCTCATTCGTGCTCTCCTTGTCGCCCCAATCGGGCAGAGGTCATAAAATTCGTTGGGTCAAATGGACCGGATAGGTCCGGGAAAAATCGCGATTCCTAGTGGTGCTCGTGTTCGGTGGCGAGCGAGATGTAGATCGTCGTCAAGAGGGTGAAGACCAACGTCTGGATGAGGACGATGAGGCAGCCGAGGACCATCAGGGGCACTGGAACAACCAGCGCCACCAGGCTGACGAAGATCGACAGGATCAGGTGATCGACCGACATGTTCAGCATCAAACGAACAGCGAGGGTGATCGGTCGAACGCAAAGTGAGATGATCTCGATGACGAAAACAAGTGGGGCCAAGTACCAGGCCGGCCCAGCTAGGTGCTTGATGTAGCCCCAGCCGTTCGTCTTGATGCCGTAGAAATTGAACAGCACGAACACGACGATGGCACAGCCGAGCGTGATGTTGAGGTTACTCGTGGCCACCGGCATGCCGGGGATAAGTGCCATGACATTGGCGAAAAACACGAAAATCGCGCTGGTGCCGATGATCGGGAAGTACTTCTTCGCGCGCTCGGGGCCCATCATGCTCTTGGCGAGATCGTAGAAGTAGCCGAGGAACACTTCCATGAAGGTGCGCAGCGAGAGTTTGTCGTCAGGGATGACGGCTTCGTCGAGCTTGACCAGCCGTGACCGCGCGAGAAAAGCCAAAATCAAAACCACGGCAGCCACGAAAATCGCTGCAATAATGGGCTCGAACGACATCCAACTCGGAGGATGTCCGTTCATCAAGCTATTGCCGATCGCCTCGGCGTTGGCGTCGAGGTTGTCTTTCATCGCGCCGAGAATGAACGTCAGCCAGGTCGTATGATTGGGCATCGGTTGGTTCTCTCTAACTCTTGGGGGGCACGCTCAACAGCTGTCCGAGCACGATGCCCAGCGGTAACGCCCCGAAACCAATCACGAAGGGCAGGACTTGAACCAGGCCGGCTCGGACCGGAACGTACATGGCAAGACCGAGCACAGCAAGCTTAGTCAGCGCCGCAACAACCCAATGACTCGGAGCGCCCTTGCTGGACAGGAACGCCCTGACCATCCGGCCCAGAAACAGCAGGTTCACAAGGCCCAGCGTTGCGCCGTAGGCAGCCGAGGCCCCAGCACCGCGCCCAGCGAAATATCCCACTGCTACTGCATCGACGACACCGACAACGGCAATCGTCTTGATGATCGTCGCCAGCCCATCACCACCATCGCTGGCAAAGGGTTCAGGGGTTTCAGGGCTGGTCATGAGGTTCGCTCTCTCGAGGTGGTTGGGCGTCGCCGGCTCGGGCTGCGGGTCGTTCGAAGTACTTCCTCCGCGCCTCGCGCTCGAGCCGCTCCTCTTCCTCGAGTTCTCGCTGCGCCGCCTTGAGCGCCCGCAAAAGGCTTCGAATCCCAGCGGCCATGCCAAAACCCAAGCCCAAAAGCGTCAGCCAGGGCGCGGTTCCCCAGCGCTTATCGAGCCATTGGCCGCCAAATAGCCCCACCAACACGCTTAACGCAAACTCGAGCCCGACGGTCCCGTAGGTCCCCAGCCCCTTCAAATCTTGCCGCATGGTCGTCTGGTGCTCCCTCGTGCGAACTGGGCCCGCGTGACAGTAGTCCGTATCAGGCTCGTCAAATGCCGGCGCTTGACCGATGGCAACGTGGCGCCGGTCGGTTATCACGGGGCGAAGACTGGGTCAACGCCGCGCCCCTCAGTGCTATGGTACGGCCATGTCTTTTGCCGCAGTGCAAAATCGAGGGGTTCGGAGTCTAACTGCATTGGTTTTGTTGGGTTGGTCCGTCGCGGCTACGGCCCAGCCCGCCGCACCCGCGCCCACGGCAGTTCCAAACAAACCTGGCGACAAAGCGCCGAGTGCGACGCCCACCGCGCAGGACAAAACTCCCACCAAGGCAGCGCAGGCTCAACCCGCTGGGGCAGTCAAAGCGCCCGCAGCGCCCGCTGCGGCGAGCCAAACTGCTAGTCAACCCGCGTCCACCAAGCCCGCCGAGCCCGCAGCCGCGGCACCCGGCACGGGCGAATCTTGGGTCAGGCCTGCTACGGGTCAGGGTCCTTCATCACCATGGCCCGAAGGCGCAGCGCCTGCGGACGCCAACGCACCACCGCCCGTTTACTATGTCGAGCAAGCACCGACAGGCCACTCGACAGCTGAGCGGCCGCCTGAGGCACCGTTACAAGCCAACAACGACTACGAACCCATGCGGCTCAACGTCGAAGAACCGCCGCCACCGCCGGTGCCGCGCCATGTAGCTCCGCGCACTGCACTTTGGCTGGGCGCGCGAGTTGGCTACTTCGTCCCGTTCGGCGATCTCTGGGGGCGATGCTCCTCTGCTGGGTACAGCGCTTGCGACCAAATCCAAGGCGCGAAGTTCAGTGAAGTCGCTGCTTCGGGGCCAATGTTCGAGCTCGATATCGGCGCGCGGCTTGCTCGCAACTACGTCGTGTACTTCGGTTGGGAACGGACCCAACTCGGCGGTGCCAGTGGCCCCAGCCCCGATACTGCCGCGGGCACCCAATTGCGCTCCGAGTCAGACTACTTCGCCGTCGGTGTGCGGCTTTCGGCCGATCCAGACGATATTGGCCTCTTGCTCGACCTGTCGATCGGTGCTCGGCGCTTCCGCGGCTACTACCCGAACGACGTGCAGTTGCAGCTCACAGACGCGCCGATGGAATCTCGGCTCGGCATTGGCTTGGATATTCGCACCCATCGGCGTTTCACGCTTTCGCCGATGCTCACCGTGGGTCTCGGTTCGTTTAGCAAAGCCGAATGGATCACACCCACCACGGCGCAAACCGCGGTGCCGGGCGACGCGGATCGCATGACCCACGGATGGGTCACGCTGCAACTCGGCGGCCACTTTGACATCGGCGGCAGCTGAACACGCCACACGCATTGCACAATGCCTGCTGCTAGGGCTTGCCTCCAAATTTCCATCCGACCACGCGGCGCGATGGGTGCACGGCGCGACTTAACGCACCAACCGCAGCGTGCCGTCAAGTGGCACAAAACCGTCACAATTGCCCCCCGAGAGCAGCAGACGTTTTGCATCGACATCCAATTTTACGTCAACGTCGAAGCCTTCAACCAGTGTCACCGCTGCCAATGCTTTTGTGCTTGCTGACGCGAAGACGGCAATAGTTCTTACTTCGGGGGTGTCCCAGCAGAGCCCATTCTCTGGGTCACCATTCGGCATTTCATGTCCTCGAGCCACAGCGCTTGAAGTCACGGCCTGCTGCACTCGAACGTAGGTGCCAACGAGTTCCGCAGAGAAGTCATGCTCGCCGCCGCAAACAGAAGGCCAACCACCAAGCCGCTCTTGCAAAACGAAGAACCGTCCCTTGCCTGCTGGTGCAATGAAGGCCTTCGAATACGTGTACATATTGTAGTCGAAGGTCGAATCCCAGGGCGGGTCAGATGTGCAGCCATGACTCTCTTCTGGTGTCGCGACCATGGGGCTGGTGAGGCACGATTTGCGCCGCGCATCCTTGTCAGAAGGACTCTGGCAACGTTGAACCTCCATACAGACGCCACCCCAACCGGCGACAACTTTGGGTTGGTTGACGCGCCCCTGTCCACCTAACTCGGCTACGCATGTCGAACGTTTCCCGAGTTCGTGACGCGCTGCCGAATTCTCGCGCAAGCTGAGCGAGCGTGCTAGCGCAACTCGCTCAGCTTCGAGGTCACTTGTGTTGCGATACAGGGTGGCCAAGTTGAACCAAGCTTGAGCGCGCACCTCTGTCTCGGGGCTTGCGGTCGCAACACGGAGTTCGAATTCGATTTCATCTTTGGTGCCACGTTGGTTGACTACGTCGAGGTAGCCAAGTTCGGCGATCGCGCGATGGTAGATATCCTGTCCTTTGCCACTCGCCAAAATGAATGCCTCGACGGCTTCGTCAAGCTTTCCTTCGGCTTGAAGCTTCCGCGCGCGGGCGAGCGGGGCTCGATATTTGGTCGCTAGCTCTTGGTCGATGTTCGCTCGAGTTTGTGCGGAGGGCGCGCTCGGAGCGGCCATCATGGCGCTCGGGGTGGCCGTCGAGGTGGCTACTGGAGCAGCCGTCGAAACGCTCGCCGCGGCCTGGGTGAAACCCTCGGTTGAATTTCCCGTGCGCCGCGCCCGGCAACCGGTCACGAGTAGCCCAAAGCTGAAGACAGTCAGAACCCAGAGCAGGTGTGTGTCCCGCGCGCGCATTGGCCCAATGCTACCACGACGGAATGCGCGCGAAATGCTGTAGCGGTTTACCATACACCTGCCTGATACTTTCGACGCTCGGACGCTCAAACTCAGTCGAGTCCGTGGTCCATGTTCATGGCCTTACGCACCTGTTTGAGCGTTGCGATCCCCTCCTCGCGAGCTCGGTCGACCCCCTTGCGCAGCACATTCTTCACGTACACGGGATCCTGAGCATAACGGGCACGTTGTTCGCGGATTGGAGCCAAGTATGCATTGAGTGCCTCAGTGAGGAGAGCCTTGAGCTTGCCGCCACCGCCATCGCCGATGCGCTCAGCTACAGCTTCCGGCGAATCGCCGGTGCAAATGGCGATCAGGCGCAACAGATTCGCAACCTCAGGCCGGTTCTGTGGCTCATAAGCAATGTTGCGTTCACCATCGGTCTTTGCGCCCTTGATGGCCTTGGCCGTCTCGTCGGCAGTCATCTTGAGCATGATGCTGTTGCCTCGGCTTTTGCTCATCTTCTGGCCGTCCGTGCCAAGCACGACGGGCAAATCACTAAGCAGGGCGTCGGGGACGGGAAAGATTGGTGCCTTCGGAGAAAAGCGGTCGTTGAAGCGGCGAGCAATTTTTCGCGTAAGCTCGAGGTGCGGAAGCTGATCGCGCCCCACCGGGACCACATTGCCCTTGCAAAACAGGATATCGGCAGCCTGATGGATTGGGTACGTGTACATCAACGCGCTCACCTGACGCAGGCCGGCGGCCTTGATCTCGTCCTTCACCGTCGGGTTGCGATCAAGCTCGGCGGTGGTCACCAGCGACATGAATGGCAAAAGCAGCTGATTTAGCTCGGGAATATGGCTGTGACTGAAGAAGAACGTGCGCCCGTTCTCTGGGTCAAGCCCCGATGCTAGGTAGTCGAGAATCGCCTCATTCACGTTGGCACTGAGGGTGTCAACGGTGTCCCGGTCAGTGATCACTTGGTAGTCAGCAATGACGATGAACGTGGTGGCGCCCAAGTTCTGGATGCGCACGCGGTTGGCTACGGTGCCGAATAGGTGCCCAACGTGCAAGGGCCCCGTGGGCCGCTCACCGGTGAGAACCCGATACTTCGCCGGATTGCGCGGCAAGTCCTCCCACAGCGTCTGGCTGCGCCGAGCCGACTCCTTGAACGTTGCGGATTCCAATTCAACGTCCTCTGCATTGACCTCGAACTTCTCTTCCATGAATCGGCTCTCTCTCCGGGTGGCAGTTGCAAGGCTAAACCTTCCACTTGATGTTGCAACCAAAGCTTGGCTTATGGGGCCCCCGTGCTCTGGGAAAGCGCTTGAACGTGGCATCCTTCGGTCATCTGTGCGTCGGAATCCCGCCGATCTGAAATCGCGTGAAATCGGATAGCAGCTGTAGACGCGCGAGCCGTGCTCTGCTTCAAGCCGTGCTGGACTTTCTTGTGCGGTAATTCAACCAGCTTGAAATCACGGGAGAAATCGAGCAGCGTAGCAGGTTACTCATAGCGGGCCGTCGGTTCGCTGTGCCTTGGGCTTGACCCCGATCGATCGTGACGGCATGTCCTGCCGCAGAGTCAACTCCCGAGTACGTGAGCTCATCTGGGCTAGCGCCCAATCATTGCCAGCAGTCGCGGCAGCATCGCTGAAATTGCCTTACCGCGGTGACTGATGGCATTCTTCTCGGCTGAGGGTAATTCAGCCAACGTGCGATTGCCCTGTCCAGCAACGAGAAAGAGCGGATCGTAGCCAAAGCCGTTATGGCCCCGAGGCTCGCGTATGATCGTTCCCTCGCAGCTACCATTGACGACTTCACACGCCCCACCGGTTGGGTCGAACAGCGCCATAGCGCAGCGAAACCGTGCGGTCAGCGCAACGCAATCGACATCTTTCAGGCGCCGCAAAAGTTCGGCATTGTTGTCGGCGTCACTCGCCTGCTCGCCAGCAAATCGCGCAGAACGTACCCCGGGTAAGCCGCCCAGTGCATCCACTTCGAGACCGCTGTCGTCTGCCAACGTGAGGTGCCCGGTTGCCGCTGCCACGGCCCGAGCCTTGAGCTCGGCATTGGCCTCAAAGGTATCCGCATCCTCGACCACGTCGAGTGAATGCCCCAACACATCGATCGGGCGCAACAATGTGACGGAATGCCGATCAAGCATGGCTCTGATCTCGGCCAGCTTTCCCAGATTCGTGGTGGCGACAATCAGCGTTCTCGTGGAGATCCCCGGGGTGACGATCATGGCGGTGGAGCACCTTAGCGTCGTCAGCTTGGCTTTGCCAGGCAAGCTTCACACGACTGCTCGTGCCATATTTTATGCTTAGGGCGGCGCGGTAACGGTCGCCGCGGTATCCGTCGGTGGTGCCAACGGCAGCTCGATGCTGAACCTGGCCCCTCCAGTCTCCCGATTCTCGCAACGGATCGTGCCCGAGTGGCTATCCACGATTTGGCGCGTGACGGCCAAACCCAAGCCAGTGCCCGTCTGCTTGGTCGTCACAAATGGATCGAATACCCGGTCGGAGAAGCTCGGATCGAGACCTACCCCCTCGTCCTCGACGCTTAGCGTCGCCATAGATCGCGGCTCCTCGGTGAGGCTGACGCGAATCGTTCCGCCGTCTGGCATGGCCTCCTCCGCGTTGCGCAGGAGGTTGAACAGCACTTGCCGGATCTGCATTTCGTCGAAGGCGACCCATACCGGTGTCGATGGCACGCTCACCTGAAGGTCAACGTTCTTACGCATCAGCTCGCGCTGCATGAAATTGGCCGACTCGACAATGGCATTGCCGAGATCCTCAACCTCGACCTTCGAGGTACGATGCCGTGCGATCGACAGATACTGCTCGGTCAACGCCGTCAAGCGCTCGAGTTCCTTCTGCACTGCGCGCAACAGTACCTTCGACTCGACTGAACCAGCGCTGAGTTCGTCCTCAAGCAATTCCATGTTCAACGCCATGGAAGAGAGGGGATTGCGGATCTCGTGAGTCACGTGGGCAGCCATCTTGCCGATGGTCGCCAGCCGATCGGTAGCCAACATCTGCTCACGCATGGCAGCGATTGCTCCGACCATAGATTCGAAAGCCGACGCCAGCTCGGAGATTTCGTCCCCAGCATGCGTGACGGTTCTCGGTGACAAATCGCCTGCGGCCACATCGCGGGCGCGCCGCGTCACGGCCCCAAGCGGTTGGAGCACACGCCGCACATACAGCCCCGTCACGACACCGATCAACGCGGCCAGTAGTGACAAGGCCAGAAGCAGCCTGACGGCAAAGGTTTGCTGATCGGTCGCGTCTTCCGACAGGGCGTCGACGTTTGCCAGCACACGCCGATCGATGCGAGCCAGCTTATTGTGGGTAGTGAGCCCACGCTTCAGAAGTCCATCGCGCAACCCCTCTGCGCGCGCCATGTCAGTGCCACCGATCGATTGAAACAATTGTTTCAACTGTTCTGCTTCGGGCTCGAGTCCGCGCTCAAGCCGAGCGGTTTCCGCCAGCAGATCGCGTCCGATGGCGCGCACTGAAGTGTCGTTGGACTGAGCAAACGCCAACGTAATGGCCTGGCGAGCCTCGGCGAATTTTTTGGGACGCCCAATGCGCAGCGCCGAGTCGAACCAGAGCTTGGCGTCCGATGGATTGCGCGCCGTCGTAATGTGGTTGAGTTGGGCGTTCCATGTGTCTTGAAGCGTTACCAAATCGCGCAACGTTCGAGTCAAGGGCAAGTAGCCTAGCCGAACGAGTCGCGTCTTTTGTGCCGAATCACGCAACGCGATCACGGCCCAACCAGCGACCAGGGTAAACACGACTGACAGGGCTGCAAATGCCAGAAGCACGCGACTCATCGCTGAATGCGGCAGTCGGCTACGTCGAGACGCTTGCGGTGTGATGGGTTTGACGGCCAAACCAGCCGGAGGACTCGGGTTTGAGGTGCCGTGATCCATTGCGCCAGTGTGCAACTAGGCCGTTGAGCGTGGTGGTGGCCGCGTCGAGCCGCGTTTGGAGACGCGATTGTGGAGCGGTTCGGACCCAGGCGGAACCGGCGCTATGTCCACGCGTTGCGGCAAGCGAATACGAAACCTGGCGCCGCGGTTACTGGATTCCACCTCGATTTTTCCGTCGTGCTCCTCCACGGTCTTCTTCACAATGGCTAGACCGAGCCCAGTACCACCAACCTTATTGGCAGTCACAAAGGATTGAAACAGTGTCTGGTCGATCTCTTTCGGGATCCCAGGGCCCGTATCTGCCACTTCGAACACCAACTCGTCAGGTTCTCTGCGGCCCACGATAGTGAGCGTCCCGGTCTGGCCTGACATGGCTTCGACCGCGTTGCGGACTAAGTTATGCATCACGCGTGTCATGCGTAATTCGTCGAACCGGGCAATCGCTTTGCGATCGACTTCAACTCGCAACTCGAGGGATTTTCCCTCGAGTTCTCGCTGGATCTGGCGCGTGAGCTCGTCGAAGAAGCGACCGAGATTGATCCTGCGAACAAATAGCGTTTTTTCTCCGCGGGCAAACTCCAACACTTCACGCTGCATCGAGGCGACGGTCTCGAACTGACGGATGATCTCTTCGGCGTAGTCCGAACGCAGATCGTGATCGTCTACATCGACCATCAGCTGCGCGTAGCCGCTGATAACTGTCATCGGAGTCTTGAAGTCGTGCACGACTTGAGACAGTAAGCTTCCAATCGTGGTCAGTCGCTGGCTCCGCTCACGCGCCACGGCAACCCGATAGAGACGCAATGCCGTGGAAACGTTGGCCGATACCAGCCGCACCAATTCGACGTCATCCTCGCCAAAGGCGGAGGGGTAGCGATGATCGAATAACGCCAGCACTCCGAGCGCGCTATCCTCACCCTCGAGCGGCGCAATAATGGCGCAATGCGCCTCGAAGTCCAAGTCGACTTCGATCGAGTGAGCAGAAAGCTCGGTCGGCCCGAGTTGGCGCGCCGTGCGGTCTCGCAACACCAATCCAAGCAAACCATGCGTCGGGTGCACGCGCTGACCGATTACGACGGCTGGGCCGGATTCCTGGCTGATAAACAGCAGAGAATCTGCGCCGTCTTCCTCAGCCACCAGCATCGCGCCGGCCCGGGCCCCACAAGCGGGGACAACCTGCGTTAGTACGGCTTCGGCCAGATCTTTGAGACTATTGGGGCGCGCCGTCGCACGTTCCAATTCGAACATGAGCTGCAAGTCGCGGACGCGGCGCTCAAGCGCCAACTGCGTGTCGAGCAACTGACGGTTCTTCTCTTTCAGTCGAATGACAAGCCGTGAATTATCGATCGCAATCGCAGCTTGGGTGCTAAGCGCGATCAGGAGCTCCTCGTCATCGTCGGTGAACTCTGCGGAGTGCCGTTTGTTGAGCACCTGCAAGACGCCGATGGTTGCGCCCAAGTGGTTGCGCAACGGCGTCGCCAACATGGTTTTGGTTCGGAATTCCGTCAGTCGGTCCCATTCCGCTTCGAATCGCGGATCCGCGTAGGCGTCGCGGATCCGCAGCGTCTTGCCCGTTTGAGCCACGTACCCGGCAATGCCATATCCCACGAGCATACGTACCGAGCGAACCTGCCCACTTCCAGCAATGCGGCTTACGAGATCCCCGGTCGTTTCGTCCAACAGGAACAGTGTGGCGCGCTCGCTTTCGAGCAGTTCTTGAGTCTTTTCGAGAACGAGCTCAAGAACGTCGTCGAGATCCTGGCTTGGCCCGAGTGCTGCCCCAACCTCGCGAAGTGCCTGCGCGATCCTCGTCTCGCGTTGCAACGCATCCTCAAGCGCAGCGCGCTTGGCGGGCGGTGGGCGATTGCTGTGACGACTCGGCACGGCGCAATGCAAACACGAACCGTGCCAAATTTCTATAGGTAGCCGGAACAACCGACCGACCAGACGTTTGAAGCGCTCTAGTTTGGCCGTATGTTATGGTATTCGTGCGACTTCGACAAATGGTTGCTCAGCCAGCATGCGGTTGGCGCATGGTCGCGGTTGCCCAAACAACTCGGGTTGGCTAGGAAACGTTCGAACGATGGCTTTGAAACAGCTTCACATGTTGGTCCGCGGTCGCGTCCAGGGCGTGTACTTTCGGGCCTCTGCCCAACGCGAAGCACGTCGCCTCGGCGTCTGTGGCTGGGTGAAGAACCGAAGTGACGGTTGTGTCGAAGTGCTCGCTGAGGGCGAAGAAACGAGTGTGCGCGAACTGCACGGCTGGGCGCAAAAGGGGCCGGGGGCGGCACGCGTGGATCGAGTGGATACGCGTTGGCGCAGTTACACCGGAGAACACGCCGACTTTCGCATCGTCGACTAAACACTCTATGTCTTGCCCTGTCACTCAGGAAAGACGAGTTCGGTTCCGCAACTCGCTGGACTTTAGGCACAACACTCGCTTGTTCGGGTTGGCGCTGTTGGCGTTCGGGTTCTTTGGCTTTGAATCGCTGACTTCGCCGGCATGGGCAGCTGAACCGCCAGCAGCGTCACCTGCTGCCGGCACCGAACCCGAGCTGCCAGCGTTGCCCGCCGTGCCCAAAGTTGAGTCGTCTCCGCCCGAGCGCGCTGAGCTCGAAGATCTCGATTCGCGGCTCCAACACTTCCTCTCGGACAAGGTCGACGAAAGAAAAGACGCCGTACGCGAAGTCCTCGAGGTGCGACCAAAGCTCATAGCCGCGGTGCTCCAGCGATTGGACAAGCTCGCCGCGCGCGCTGACCGCGAGCGAATGAAACGCGCGCTCGCGCAGGTTCGCGAAAAGTCGGGCCGTACGCAAGCAGGCGATCCGGGTTCGCGCGATTCGACTGACAGCCGCGGGGATTTACTGCTGCAAATCGCGGAACGAGCCCGGCCCAAAGACGCTGGTTGGCGCGACCTGGCCGAGCTTGTGGCGCTCAGCCGTATGCTCACGCAGATTGGTCAGGTTCATGCAGCGCGCGGCCTCATTGAAATCTACGTGCGCTTTGGCGAATTCATGCGCGTCGATGTGCAGAACCGCTTGCTCGATCTCAAGGACGGGGCCGTGGCGGCACTGATCGAGGCACGTCGCCACCGCGCCGAAAAGGTGGCGCGCTGGGCCGAACGCCAGCTGGATCGATTGGGCAAAGCTGCTCCAAGTGAGGCGATTCGCACGGATGACTTCGAGATTCTCGGCGATGTTTTGCGTGCCTACGGACGCACCCGAGATCCGGACGCAGCGCGCATCATCGTCACCTACGCCAGCAGTGAGCGGTTTGTGCTGCGCCAAGCGGCAAGGCAGGCCATCGTGCTGCTTGGTGAGGTCGGGATTTGGCAGCTGCGTGATGCCTACGAGACCGTGGTCGGCAAGCGTCCACGGCGAGATTGGTCATGGGATCGCACTGCGCGCGAGTTGTTCTTCGAATACGACAAGCTGCACGCCGCTAAAGCGTACGAGACCCTCGAACTCGGCAACAAGGCTGCAGCAGAAGGTCGACTTCAGGACATGGGCAAGGCCTATGACTCACTCTTGGCACGGGTACCCCAGTTCGACCGGGCAGCGTCGCTCGCGCCGGGGTACTTTCGCTTGGCAGAGAAGCTGGCGCGCGACGATCCCGCCGGAGCCGAAATCGCATTGGTCCGTGTGGAACGGCTGGCAACGGATCCGACGCTGCAAAAGAAGGCGCGAAGCCTGCGCGATACGCTCACGGCCGAGCAATACCTAGCCCACGGGGTCGTCGACACGTACCTGGTCCGCAGAGCTCTCGAGCAAGATGCCAACAACGAGCGCGCGAAACAATTGCTCACCTTGGGCGACCACGCCAAGGTCGAAGCATTGACGGTGCGCGCCCGCTGGCTTACCAGCGGCTCGATTGCTTTGACTGCAGCCATCGCAATTGGGTTTGTTTTAGCGCGTCGCGGTGGTCGCCCCAAAACGGCTCGGTCTGGACCACCTGCAGAGCGCGCTGCCGAACCGTTGGCGTTGTCCGAGGCTGAGCCGCCTACCGTCTCGGTTGCGGCTCGCGACCGCGCCGCGGAAGCTGAGCGGCCAATGCCGCTGTCGCATCAGGATCAACGCGCCCCCGACGTCATCAGAGAGGCTAGTCAGCGAGCTACCATTGGCAACTGCGTGTCTGCCAGTGGCGATACCACCGCAGTGCCCGCTGGCGACGCGCCCGCGTCAGCTAGCGGCGACGCGCCCGCGTCAGCTAGCGGCGATGCGCCTAGCGCCGTTGTCGCGCCGGCCAAACCAAGAGATCCTTTTGAGGACTTGTTCTAGGCAGCTTCACCCGGTTGAGCCAATGCAAAACGCGCCAACCCGAGGAGGGCGGCGCGTTTCGTTCTCGTACATCCAGGTTCGGTAATTTGTCCGACCCAACGAAACCACTGGCGCCTGGTTACGTCTAAGCCGCTATCGCGGCTGGTGCGGCAACGAACTCGATGATGACCATCGGTGCGTTATCACCACGACGCGGACCAATCTTGATGATTCGGGTGTAACCACCCGGACGCCCCTGAAAGCGCTTCGCCAAATCGAGGAAGACTTTCTCAACCAGATCGACCTTGCCAATTTCCTCATTTGCGACCGCGCCAAAGCGACGCAAGTATTGGGAGATGTGCCGTTCGACTGCTAGGCGCCGAGCGCGATCCGCAGGGGTGAGCTGCTCTTGAGCGGTAAAGGCCACCGCACCCAAGCGCAAAACTCGAGTGATGAGGCGCTCCGCTACACGGCGTAGTTCCTTGGCTTTCGCTTCGGTCGTCTCGATTCGCTCGTGACAGACGAGGTTCGCGGTGAGCGCCCGCAACATCGCCCTCCGATGCGAGGTATTCCTACCGAATTGGCGTCCTGACTTGCGGTGTCGCATAAGATCGTTACTCCTCCCGGGCTAGAGTCCTTATTCCGACTCTCTAGTCCCGACTTTGTAGTCCTGAATTTTAGCCTTGGGCCTGCTGCTGCTTCCAGCGCTCGAGCATCTGCGGCCAATTGTCGAGTTTCATTCCAAGGGACAGGCCCATGGTCGCCAGGATCTCCTTGATCTCCTTGAGCGACTTGCGGCCGAAGTTCTTGGTCTTTAGCATGTCCTGTTCGCTCTTCTGAACGAGTTCGCCAATCAACGTGATGTTGGCGTTCTGCAGACAGTTCGCCGAACGAACCGATAGTTCGAGTTCGTCAACCGAACGGAACAGATTTTCGTTCAGCGGTTCTTCATCAGAACCGGGAACGCTGTAAGTGGTCTCTTCGTCTTCCTCGAAGTTGATCCAAATCGACAGCTGCTCCTTGAGGATCTTCGCCGCGAACGCCACTGCATCCGCTGGTTTTACTGCGCCATTGGTCCACACTTCGAGGATCAACTTGTCGAAGTCCGTTTGCTGGCCAACTCGGGCATTTTGCACCGTGTAGTTGACCTTACGGATCGGCGAGAACAGCGCATCGATCGGGATGGTTCCGATCGGCATAGTCGGGGTCTTGTTGCGCTCGGCCGGCACGTACCCGCGGCCAACGTTGACCGTGAGTTCCATGCTGAGCGGGCCCTTCTTGTCGAGCGTCGCCAGTTGGTGATTCGGATTGAGGATCCGAAGCCCGTCGACCAATTGGATGTCGCCGGCTGCGACGATTCCAGGTCCCTCTTTTTCAAGGCGAACCGTGTAGGTACGCGGAGACTCGGCCTTGAAAACAACCTCCTTGAGGTTGAGGATGATGTCAGTTACGTCCTCAACGACGTCGGGAATCGTCGTAAACTCGTGGAGCGCGCTTTCCATGCGCACTGCGGTGATCGCCGCACCCTGCAAGGACGCGAGCAGAACCCGACGAAGGGAATTGCCGACAGTAATACCGAAGCCACGCTCAAGTGGCTCGCAAGTGAACTTTCCGTAGAAGTCGGAAGCCGACTCTTGCTCGATGTGAATTGCCTTGGGGCGAATCAGGTCACGCCAATTTCTGCTGACCATCTGGGTAATCATCGACAGGTCCTTTCGTCTAAGGTTCGCGCGGCCGTCCCGAATCGCCGAAGGACCAGCTCCTTCATGCAACTCCGCGGCCTGCCCGCGTCGTTCAAATCAAAGCACTCGATCACTAGCCACCAATACTACCGTGAGTAGTATTCGACGACGTACTGCTCACGAATCGCCGGCTCGTTGAGCTCGTCGCGGACGGGCATCGTCTTGATGACCCCCGAGAACGTGCCCTTGTCCACCTCAAGCCAGCTGGGTTTCGTGCGGTTGTCAGCAAGTTCGAGAGCAGCGGCAATATACCCAATCTTCTGGGCGTCCACGCGAATCTCGATTTTGTCGTTGGGCTTGACCCGGAAGCTCGGAATGTTGACCCGCTTGCCGTTCACGTTCACGTGATTGTGCCGCACCAATTGTCGACCCTGTGCACGCGTAGCGCTAAAGCCCATGCGATGAACTACATTGTCGAGGCGGCGCTCAAGCAAGCCGAGCATCTCTTCGCCGGTTCGACCCTTGAGGCCCGAAGCTTCGGCGTAGTAGCTGCGAAATTGTTGCTCAAGCAAGCCGTAGATGCGGCGCGTCTTCTGCTTCTCGCGCAAACGGAGTGCGTACTCGCTTAACTTGATACGCGCCTGGCCGTGCTGACCGGGCGGGTACGGACGCCGACTCACCGCGCACTTGTCAGACATGCAGCGGTTACCCTTGAGGTAAAGCTTTCCGCCTTCGCGGCGACAGAGCCTACAAACTGGACCAATATAACGTGCCATGGCGTTCTACCTCAGACGCGGCGCCGCTTGGGCGGCCTGCAACCATTGTGGGGAATGGGAGTGACATCACGAATCAACGTGACGCGGAAACCAACCGACTGAAATGCTCGGAGCGCGCTCTCGCGACCGGCACCCGGACCCTGAACGAACACGGCAACCGATCGCATGCCGTGCTCCTGCGCGCGCCTAGCAGCCTCTTCTGCCGCCAACTGGGCCGCAAACGGGGTACTCTTGCGCGACCCCTTGAACCCGCGCGAACCCGCGCTAGACCAAGAGATCGTGGCTCCGTTGACGTCGGAGATCGTCACGATGGTGTTGTTGAAGGTCGACCGAATGTGAGCGATTCCGGTCGCAACGTTCTTGCGCACGACCTTTTTCGTTACCCGCTTCTTCGTGGCTGCCATATCTTACGTCCCTGGTGCTTCGCAACCTCGGCTGGGCCCGAGGAGAATTACTTCTTAGGCCCTGACGGAGCCGATGCCCGGCCCATGCCCATGCCCTTGCGCGGACCTTTGCGGGTGCGCGCGTTCGTGTGAGTACGCTGACCGTTGACCGGAAGCCCTTTGCGGTGCCGGAGGCCACGGTAGCAACCGAGATCCATCAGCCGTTTGATGTTCTGCTGAATCTCACGTCGAAGGTCGCCCTCGACTTTGTATCCGCCATCGATCGTGTCGCGGATCGCCTTGACCTCGGTCTCTGTCAGCTCGTCAACCTTGCGTTCCGTCGGAACACCGGCCTTCTTGCAGATTTCGACAGCATTCTTGCGACCGATGCCATAAATGTACGGAAGCGCATAGGCGATCGCCTTGCGTCTGGGGAGGTCGATACCAGCAATACGTGCCATTTGGATTCCCTTTTTTGGTCTCTCGCTTGAGGCTTCGCTTCAGCGCTCTCTCAATTAGCCCTGACGCTGCTTATGCCGGGGGTTCTCGCAAATCACCCGTACCGTGCCACGCCTACGGATTACCTTGCACTTGTCGCAGATCTTCTTGACGCTGGGTCGAACCTTCATGGGATGCCTCAATCAAAGCTTGGCGATGATCTGTCCGCGATTCTGGTCGTGACTGGCAGGACGAATCCGCACGCGATCTCCTACAATGAGCCGGCTAGTCCGATGCCTTGCAGTGGTCTCGAGTGCTGCTGTGATCCTCCGCCCGTCTGCGAGACGTACCGCATAAAGGGCGTTGGGGAGCACTTCCTCCACCGTACCGGTCGAACTTGACTGACTCTTCGTGGGATTTCCTCCAATCAAAACTACGATGAAACTCTACTTGCCGATAACTCCGAGGAGCCGCTCGGTAACTTCACTTGGACTTCCAACACCGTCGACGCGCCGCAACAAGCCGGCTTGCGTGTAGAACGGAAGGAGAGCTGCCGTCATGGCGTCATACTCGTCCAACCGCTTCATGACGGTGCCTTCCTGGTCGTCGGCACGATGAACGAGCTCGGCGTCCGGGGGAGGTGGGTTATACTTTAGGTGGTAGATCTGTCCAGTCCGTTTATCCATCCGGCGCAGAGTGGCCCGTTCCATAAGCATTTCTCTCGGAACGTCTATCTGGGCCACTAGGTCGAGTGGCATTTGGCGCTGCTTCAACAACGCTGCCAAGGCCTCGGCCTGGGGGACAGTCCGCGGAAAACCGTCAAGAACGAACCCTGCGCCAACGTCGGGACTCGACAGCCGCTCGTCGACCAACCCAATTACAACACTGTCAGGCACCAGCCGACCCGAGTTCATGTAGGCCTCGGCCTCTTTGCCCAAGGCGGTTCCGGCTGTCCTTGCAGCGCGTAACATGTCCCCAGTCGAGATCTTCGGGGCCCCAAATTTCGACACGAGAACGTCTGCCTGGGTACCCTTTCCGCTAGCGGGCGGCCCGACGAGGACAACACGCAACGTCATGCGGGCCTCCTACCACTCAGACGAGTCGCAGCTGGCCCAGAAAGGCCATCGTAACTCTGACTGATCAGGTGCGCCTCAAGCTGGTTGAAGGTCTCCAGTGCCGTACCAACCACAATGATCAGACTGGTGCCGCCAAACTGGAAAGGTACGCGAAACGCCTGGAATACGAGGGTTGGGAAGATGCAGATGGCTGCCAGGTAGATAGAACCACCGACTGTGATGCGATTGATCACGCCGTCGATGTACTCGGCAGTTTGACGCCCAGGACGAATACCTGGAATGTTTGCCTGCTGCTTCTTCAGGTTGTCTGCGACGTCGACCGGTTGGAACGTGACCGCCGTGTAGAAGAACGTGAAGAAGATGATGAGCGTGGCGTAGAGCACATGAAACATCCAGTCGCCGCGGTTGAGCAGCGCACTCAATTCCTGCATCCCGGGGATGTTCATGCTCTGCAGCGTTGCCGGAAACATCAGCAAACTCGAGGCAAAAATTGGCGGGATCATGCTCGCCATGTTCACCCGCAGTGGCAAGTGCGCCTGCTGCCCACCGTAGATTCGGCGGTCGACCTGACGCCGAGCGTACTGAATCGGGATCCGGCGCTGTGCGCGCTCAAAAAAGCAGACAATCGCAATCGAGATCACGAGCGTCCCCGTGATCATCGCGACGGTCAGCGGCTGAACCTCACCGCCACCACTCGACCAAAACTGGCCGAGCGCGTTCGGGACATTTGCCACGATACCAATGAAGATGATGAGTGACGCCCCGTTTCCAATTCCGCGGTCAGTGATCTGCTCGCCCAACCACATGATGAGCAACGTACCGGTGGTAAGCGTCATCATCGTCATCAGCCGGAAGCCCCAACCGGGGTTCGCGACCACATCGCCGATGCGACCACCGCCCATGTCGGTGTTGTTCATCCCCTCAAGCATCATCGCGACGCCAAAGGATTGAAACAGAGCGAGCAACAGCGCCCCGTAGCGCGTCCACTGATCGAGTTTTCGACGCCCGGAATCGCCTTCCTTGCGCAACTCCTCGACCTGCCGACTCACGAGCCCCATCAACTGCATGATGATGCTCGCAGAGATGTACGGCATGATGCCAAGAGCAAAAATCGAGAGATTGCCGAGCGCGCCGCCGCTGAACAGGTTGAACAGACCGAGTAGGCCGCCTTGGCCAGAAACCACGCGGTTCATTACGGTTCGATCCACGCCCGGCGTGGTCACGAACACGCCGAAACGGTAGACCGCTAAGAGCGCGAGGGTAAATACCACCCTACGGCGTAACTCTGGGATCTTCCCGATGCTGGAGAAACCGCTGAACAGCGCCATGAGAACTACTGACTACTGCCCGCTTCGGTGGCTTCGGCAGTGGCCAAGACAACCGTCTTGCCGCCCGCTTTAGCAATCTTCTCGGCCGCAGTCGCACTGAACTTGTAGGCTTGGACGGTCAGAGACTTGGTCAAGTCGCCCTCGCCCAGAATCTTGATCCGCAGACCCTTCTTGTGTACAAGCCGAGCCGCCAACAAGACGGCCTCATCAACCACCGTACCGCTGGCGAAACGCTCGAGGTCACACACGTTGACTTCGGCAGTCGGGATAGCAAACGGATTGTTGAAACCGCGCTTCGGCAGACGGCGTTGCATCGGCGTCTGCCCACCTTGAAAGTGACGCTTGCCGATGTTTCCGGTGCTGCGGGCCTTTTGGCCCTTTTGGCCACGGCCGGCAGTCTTGCCTAGGCCGCTGCCAATGCCACGACCAAGACGTTTGGTGCTGTGCTTGCTCCCATCAGGGGGCGCCAATCGAGACAGAACGTCGTTCATGACTTCTTCTCCTCAACGGAAACGAGATGCAGCACCTTCTTGATCATGCCGCGAAACGACGGAGTGTTATCGACGGTGACGGTCTGGCCTGGGCGACGTAGCCCAAGCCCCGCGAGAACGCGGTGCTGATTGTGGGGTCGACCTGCAAGGCTCCCCGTCTGTGTCACAACCAGTTTCGTGATCATCTCGCAGCCGCTCCCTCGCTCGAGGCGATAATCGAAGACGCGCCACGGGCCGACGCGGCCATGGCTGCGACCGGGTAGTCACTGGCGATTTCCTCGACAGACTTCCCGCGGGCGGTCGCCACGTGTTCGGGTGCGCGCAACGACTGCAGTGCCGCGATCGTCGCGTTAACGACATTGTGCTTGTTCGAGGTGCCGAGGCACTTGCTCAAGATGTCGTGGATCCCAGCGGACTCCACCACCGCACGCACCGCACCACCGGCGATAACGCCGGTACCAGGGCTAGCAGGCTTCAGTAGCACGCGACCAGCGCCAAACTGGCCAATGACCTCGTGCGGGATCGTGGCACCAATCATTGGCACCTTGAAGATGTTCTTGCGCGCCTGATCGTTGCCCTTGCGGATCGCCTCGGGCACTTCATTGGCCTTGCCTAGCCCAACGCCAACGTGCCCAGCTTCGTCGCCCACGACAATTAGTGCTGCGAAACTGAAACGCCGGCCACCCTTGACGACCTTGGCCACCCGATTGATGTGGATGACGCGTTCCTTCAGTTTGTCTTCGTCCAAATTCAGTGCCATCGCTGCTCCCGACGGTGATCGTCATTCGACCTGCCCAAGCCAAGTAAGCCTGAGCCGGCCGACGCGATTCTCAGAATTGAAGCCCTGCTGCTCGAGCTGCCTCGGCGAGCGCCTTGATGCGTCCGTGGTAGAGGTAACCGTTGCGATCGAAGACGACCTTGTCGATCTTCTTCTCCAGGCAAATCTTGGCGATTAGGGCGCCTACCTTTTTTGCCGAATCCGTCTTCGCACCGTCCTTCAGGCTATCCCGAAGATCAGGCGAGAGAGTTCCGGCCGTGGCAAGCGTTGCACCAGTCTCGTCGTTGACCACCTGCGCATAGATATGACTGGCGCTTCTGAAGATGCTCAGGCGGGGTCGGTCCGCGGTGCCATTGACACGGCTTCGGATCCGGAATTTGCGTCGCTCACGCGATGAAATCTTATGTGCCATGATGCGAGACTCCGTGGCGGCTACTTGCGGCCCTTGCCGGCCTTGCCAGCCTTCTTCCTAACCTTCTCACCGCGATAGCGAATCCCTTTGCCACCGTAGGGCTCCGGTGGACGAAAGTGGCGAATCGTCGCCGCTAACTGCCCGAGTACGGCTTTGTCAGCCGAACTAAGCATCAGGATTGTGCCCTTTGAATCGGCGGGAACGACCGCGGTCACACCGTCGGGCAACTGAATGCTCGTCGGATGGGAAAGGCCAACCTGAAAGGTAACAACCTTGCCCTTGAGCTCGCAGCGATAGCCAGTACCGACAAGCTCGAGCCCGCGCTCGTACCCTTCGGCAACACCCTTGACCATACTGGCCAACAGTGCCCGCATCAACCCTTGAAGGCGGGCGCCGTCGCGACCCGGACTTTGACTCGTGATGCGAATCTCGGCGCCTTCAGTGGCGATCTGAGCGTTCGGCACAACCGCCCGCGTCAGTGTCCCCTTCGGCCCCTTCACGGTGAACTTGTCGCCGTTAAGAGTAAAGGTGACGCCCTTCGGCAGCACGACGGGTCGTTTGCCAACCCGCGACTGCCGCTCCATCGTCGGAGTGGCCGTACTAGCCTGCGCTACATCGGTCATCACCACACCTCACAGATTAGCTCGCCACCGATTTGTCGGCGACGTGCCTCTTTGTCAGTGATCACGCCCTGCGACGTGCTCAGTATGGAGACACCTAGGCCCGAGAGCACCCGGGGAATGTCTTCGTGCCCAACGTACACTCGACGCCCGGGTCGAGAGACGCGCTTGAGCCCACCGAAGGCACACCGCCGGTCGCGCCCGTACTTCAGCGTGACAGTCAATGTCGGTGTACTCTTTGGACCCAGCTCCTCCTGTCGAACGTCAGCAACAAAGCCTTCGTTCTTGAGTAGCTCGGCAATAGCCCGCTTCAATTTGTTAGCGGGCATTCTTGCCACTTCGTGGCGTGCCAGGGCGGCGTTACGCAGCCTGGCCAGCATGTCTGCGATAGGATCGCTATTCATGGTCTCACCAGCTAGCCTTGGTAACTCCGGGCAATTCGCCGCGTAGCGCCATCATTCGAAGACAAAGACGGCAGAGTTTGAAATCACGGTAAACCGCCTTGGACCGGCCACAGACGTGACAGCGGTTTACGGCTCGGGTCGAAAACTTTGGCGGGCGGTTCATTTTCGCCCACTGACATGCGCGCGCCATCGGCTCAACTCCTGAACGGCACACCGAGTTGCGTGAGCAATTCTTTGGCTTGCTCGTCGCTTTCGGCGGTTGTGACCATGGTAATGTTCATTCCCTTAGCTTTTTCGACTTTGTCGAAATTGATTTCGGGAAAAACGATTTGCTCGCGAAGCCCGAGCGTGTAGTTGCCCGCGCCATCGAATCCGCGCGGACTTACTCCGCGAAAGTCGCGAACGCGGGGCAACGCGATCGAAACAAGTCGGTCCAAGAACTCCCACATGCGCTCTCGGCGTAGCGTAACGGTAACGCCGATTGGCATGCCCTGACGGAGCTTGAAATTTGCGATTGACTTCTTAGCGCGCCGAATGATCGGCTTTTGGCCGGCGATGGCGGCAATTTCAGTGACCGCGGTGTCGATCAGCTTTGGATTGGCAGTGGCCTCTCCAAGTCCGACGTTCAATACGATCTTCTGAAGCTTCGGCACCTGCATCGGATTTGTGTACCCGAAGCGCGTCATCAGCTTCGGCACGATATCCGATTTGTACCGTTCTCTGAGGCGAGGAGGAGGAGCCGGTTGCGCCGGCGTGGCGACTTCGGGGGCCGCCTTCTGCTCCGCCACGGCTTTTTCTGAAGAAACTTTCTTCGCCATGGTTCTACTCCTGCACCGTCAGTGCAGCACCGCTCTTGGCGATGCGCGTCTTTTTGCCGTCAACCACCTGGAACTTTACCCGAGTGGGTTTACCCGTCTGGGGGTCAACTGGCATGACTTTGCAAGCCGCGATTGGGGTGTCAACGTCCATAATGCCACCCGGACGTTCCGGGAGGGACTTGACGTGACGCTTGGCACGGTTGACGCCTTCGACGACGACCGCGTCGCGTTCGGCGAGAACTCGCGTTACTCGGCCCTGCTTGCCCTTGTCTTCGCCACTGATGACGACCACAAGGTCACCCTTGCGCAAGCGTCGCATTACAACACCTCCGGCGCGAGCGAGACGATCTTCATGAAGCCGCGACCGCGCAATTCACGGGCAACTGGCCCAAAGATGCGCGTGCCAATCGGCTCTTGTTGAGCGTTGATGAGCACGGCGCTGTTATCGTCGAACTTGATGTAACTACCATCTGCCCGGCGATACTCACGTCGGGTGCGAACGACGACGGCCTTGGCCCGATCGCCCTTCTTCACCTTCGAACCGGGCAGAGCATCACGAATGCTCACCACGATGACGTCACCCAAACCCGCGTAGCGCCTTTTGCTGCCACCAAGCACTTTAATGCATTGGATAACTTTGGCGCCGGAGTTGTCGGCAACATCCAGTATGGACTCCATCTGGATCATGTCAGCTCAGCTCCTCCACGGCACGCTTTACCAGTCGAGCCGCCATCCAGCGCTTGACCTTCGAAAGTGGCCGATGCTCAACGATCTCAACCTGATCGCCAATGTGGTACTGGTTGTCCTCGTCGTGCGCCTTGTAGCGGGCGCGAACTCGCACGTACTTCTTGTACTTGGGGTCGAGCTTGAGCCGGACGACTTCGACCGTAATGGTCTTGTCCATCTTGTTGCTCGTGACGACTCCAACAAGACGACGTCGCCGATTGGCAGCGCGCCCGCTCTCTGTTGTGACCGTACTCACGACTCGCTCCCTTTCTCGACTGAAACAACGGCGCCCGCGCTGCGCTCGTGCAGAATCGCCTCAATCCGAGCGATATCTTTCCGGCCTTTGCGCAAGAGACTGGTGTCGTCGAGCTGGTTGGTGAGGTTCTTCATCCGGTAGGTGAAGAGTTCCTTCTTGGTGGTGTCGCGGAGAGCCACTAGATCCTCAGTGGCTCGTTCGCGCAGATCCTTCGATTCCATTAGAGTTCTCCTCGTGTGAGGACACGACAGGAAATCGGCAGTTTCGAAGCGGCCAATTTGAAGGCCTGTTTGGCCATCTCTTCGGTTACTCCTTGGATCTCGAACATAACCCGACCAGGCTTCACGACGCAGACCCAGTCCTCGACGCTTCCTTTACCGCTACCCATGCGAACCTCAAGAGGCTTCTTGGTCACGGGCTTGTCCGGGAAGACGCGGATCCAGAGTTTGCCGGCACGCTTACAATGGCGTTGGATCGCCATACGGGTAGCCTCGATCTGACGCGCACTGATCCAAGCGTGATCGAGTGCCTGCAGGCCGAAATCACCAAAGGACACGTCAGAACCGCGCCAGGCGACGCCGCGATTCTTGCCTTTGCTGACTTTACGAAACTTGGTTCTCTTGGGGGAAAGCATGTTGGTGCCTTACTCCGGGATGCGCCGCGCTTTGCGCTGCAGCACTTCACCCTTGAAGATCCATACCTTGATGCCAATCGTGCCGTAGGTCGTACGGGCTTCGGCAAGTCCGAAGTCGACATCAGCACGCAGCGTGTGTAGCGGGACGCGACCCTCGCGATAGGTTTCGACTCGCCCCATTTCTGCGCCGCCGAGGCGGCCAGAGCAGCGAACGCGAATCCCTTTTGCACCGAACTTCATCGCGGTCTGCAGCGCCTTCTTCATGGCGCGACGGAATGCGATGCGTCGTTCGAGTTGAGTCGCGATGTTTTCGGCCACGAGTTGCGCGTTAGTTTCAGCCTTGCGCACCTCCTGAACGTCGATAAACACCTCGTTGTCGGTGAAACTCTGTACGCCGGGAAATTTGGATTCGCCCTTGGCAGCAGTGTCGAGATTGCCGCTCTTGAGGATCTCGATTCCCTTGCCGCCCTTGCCAATCACCATGCCGGGGCGAGCCGTATACACGACTACCTTGGCTTTGTTGGCTGCGCGCTCGATCTCGACACTCGCGATGTTGGCGTTGTAGAGATACTCTTTGACGGCGCGCTTGATGCGAATGTCTTCGTGCAGCCACTTCGCATAGTTAGTATTCTCGTACCACTTGCTCGTCCAGGTCTTGATGACCCCGAGGCGAAAGCCATACGGATGAGTTTTCTGTCCCATGATCTCTTTGCCTTCGCTTACGGCTCAGCGCTGATCGAGCTCGATGTGGATGTGACTAATACCCTTGACGACCTGGGTGGCACGGCCCATTGCGCGCGGGCGCCATCGTCGCATGTGTGAATTCGGCCCTTTGTCAACGCTGGCCTTGCTGATGAACAACTGGTCCGCGTCGATGTCCGGTCGCACAACCTTCGCGTTCGCAACGGCGCTAGCGATCAACTTCTTGACGAAGGGCGCGCCGGCATTTGGGGTGAAGTCGAGGAGCTGCAAGGCCTCCGACGCATCACGCCCACGGACGAGATTGACGATCATCCGTGCTTTGCGCGGACTAATCCGCTGAAATTTTGCTTTAGCAACGCTTATCATGTCGACAGTTTCCTTTTACAGACCCGTCGGCCCGTGACCTGAGACCAAGCGCTCAAGTCGAATCACATGGTGACCGCTATGGTGGGCGGCTTCCAATCGAGGCGTTGTTACGCCGCGATTGGCACTTGCGATTGGTGGGGGCGGCCACTTGGGCCCCCTCACCTGCGGGGGACGGCTAACTAGCAGAGGGGATCCGGTGTGGCAAGGTATTCCATTCGGAATCTTCGTTGCCCTGATCACCGGTTTAGTGCCATGTCGCGGGAGACAGGGCCCCGACCACTTGGTTGGGGCCCCGAATCAGCAACTAGCGCTTGCCCGTCTGCGGGTTCGTCTTTCTCGGGCCGCCCTTCTTGTCGCCGGCGTGACCGTGAAAGGTGCGCGTAGGCGCAAACTCGCCGAGTTTGTGCCCAACCATGTTTTCCGTGACGAAGACCGGCACGAATTTTCGACCATTGTGGACGGCAAACGTCAAACCCACAGCCTCGGGGAGGATGGTGGAGCGACGTGACCAGGTCTTGATGACCTTCTTCTGGCTTTGGGCCTGAGAGTCCAGAATCTTCTGCAACAGATGTCCGTCGATGAACGGACCTTTCTTGATACTGCGCGCCATGGTGTCAGCTCTTCGTCTTTCGGTTCTTGACGATCATCTGGTCAGTGCGTTTGTTGTTGCGCGTCTTCTTGCCCTTGGCGAGTTTACCCCAAGGTGAGCAGGGGTGACGTCCACCACTGGTTCGACCTTCGCCACCGCCCATGGGGTGGTCGACTGGGTTCATCGTTACGCCACGGTTGTGGGGGCGACGACCGAGCCAACGAGCTCGACCGGCCTTACCGAGACTGCTGTTCTTCGCCTCAACATTGGAAACCTGCCCAATCGTCGCCTTGCAGAGCAGGTGCACTTTGCGCACCTCGCCACTCGGCAAACGGACCTGGGCATAGTCCGAATCCTTCGACATCAGCTGACCAGCAACACCGGCCGAGCGCACGAGCTGACCGCCCTTACCGCGCCGCAGCTCGATGCTGTGAATCATCGTGCCAGCAGGGATGTACGCCAGTGATAGGCAGTTTCCAGGACGGATATCCGCGTTTCGACTGGAGACGATCTGATCGCCCACCTTCAGGCCGTCGGGAGCGAGAATATAGGTCTTCTCGCCATCGGCGTAGGCCAGAAGCGCGAGCCTCGCACTTCGATTGGGATCGTACTCGATCGCGGTGACGCGAGCCGGCACGCCGATCTTGTTCCGTTTGAAGTCGATGATGCGATACATCCGCTTGTGGCCACCCCCACGGAATCGTGAGGTGATACGCCCAGCGTTGTTGCGCCCACCGCTGCTCTTCTTGGGCTCTAGCAGCCCTTTTTCGGGGGTCGTCTTGGTAATGTCCGCGAAGTCGCTTGTCGTGTAGAAGCGACGTCCTGGAGAAGTGGGTTTGAACGCTTTGATCGCCATGGGTTCAGCCCTCCGCCTCGGAGAAGAATTGGATATCGTCACCAGCCTTCAGGGTGACGACTGCCTTCTTCCAGTTCGGCTTCTTTAGAGTTCGTCGACCCACCTTCTTCACCTTGCCGCGCTGAACGAGCGTCGATACGTCGACGACTTTAACGTTGAACAGGGCTTCGATGGCGTGCCGAATTTCGATCTTGTTGGCGTCCAGAGCAACTTCGAACACGACCTTGTTGTGCTCTTTGCTCCGTGCGGCCTTTTCCGTCAGCACGATAGGGCGCTTGATGATGTGCTCGGGGGTCATGGATTCTTCTCCAAGCAACGGGCCTCGAGCGCCTTGGCTGCGCCCTTGGAAACCACGAGGTGCTCGTGCTTCAAGAGATCGTAGACGTTGACGCCTTCGGGCGGCAAAAAGCTTGATCCGACCAGATTGCGGATTGAAAGCTTCAGGTTTTCGTTGCCGCGCTCGTCCACCACCAACGTGCTCTTCGAAACTTGTAGCGTGGACAGTACGGAAGCGAATTGCTTCGTTTTTGGTTCGGCGAAGCTAATGCTGTCGACGACCGTGAGGCGACCCTCTTTCAACAGAAGGCTCAGCGCGCTACGCATTGCGCTGATGCGCACCTTGCGGGGCGGACGGAAGCTCCAGTCTTGAGGACGCGGGGGATGGGCTCTGCCGCCGCCCACGTAACTCGGCGCACGAATCGAGCCATGGCGTGCGTTGCCAGTGCCCTTCTGCTTGTAGAGCTTCTTCGATGAGCCTTGAACTGCGGACCGCTCTTTGGCCGCATGAGTCCCAGCCCTACGTGAAGCAAGTTGGGCCACAACCACTTCGTGAAGGAGATGCTCCTTCACTTCAGCAGCAAACACCTCGTCCGCCAGGTCGATTTCTCCGACCTTTTTGCGTTCGAGATCATAGACGTCGATCTTTGCCATAAGATCCTCGGGTTAGTCTCAGCTCTTGATTTCGACGTCAACGCCAGCGCTCAGGTCGAGCTTCATCAGCGCTTCCAGGGTCTGTTGCGTTGGCTCGAGGATATCGAGCAATCTCTTGTGTGTGCGAACCTCGAATTGTTCTCGCGACTTCTTGTCGATATGAGGTCCGCGCAGAACGGTGTATCGCCGAATCGAGGTCGGCAGTGGGATAGGACCGGCCACGCGGGCGCCGGTTCTACGGGCTGTTTCGACAATGTCCGCCGTGGACTTGTCGAGCAGCTGATGGTCGAACGCCTTGAGGCGAATTCGAATTTTGGTCGTGTCAGCCATTGGGGTAACGCTTTCAGGATGCACTACTCGAGAATCTTGGTGACGACGCCAGCGCCTACGGTCTTGCCACCCTCGCGGATTGCAAAACGCATCTGCTCTTCCAACGCCACCGTCGTTATCAATTCTACCGTCATCGTGATGTTGTCGCCC
>Ga0302321_100000064_pt1 | contig 95551 bp, 90 predicted proteins | sample Fen_T0_1_FD_202505 | JGI IMG/M metagenome (GOLD analysis project Ga0302321, IMG submission 202505) | Peat permafrost microbial communities from Stordalen Mire near Abisko, Sweden - Fen_T0_1 | ecosystem: Environmental > Terrestrial > Soil > Wetlands > Permafrost | place: Sweden: Abisko...
CCTACGTTTTCGGTGATATGAGAACTCAAGGGTGGTTTTTTTGAATCGGAATGACTGGCACGGTCGTCACCGGAATCAGTGGCATCTTTGAGTCGGATTGTCTGGCTTTATTGCGCGGAATATGCACTAACGCTTGTTTCTGCATAGCTTCCATTTTTGCCACGCTGACCATGCTAAAGGTGAATTCACGAATGACTGCCAAAGCCTTACCCGCTGCCAACGCGCCCACATTTGAACCGCCCGCGTTGGCTGACCCTGCTTTTTTTGCCTGGGCTATCCGCTTTGGGCTACGCCTGGCGAACAAGCCGCCGGGTTCGCCTGCTGGTGCTGTTGAACGGGCTATCCTCATGGAAGGCCCGCCATGCCCCGAGTGGGCTCAAGGGCTGGCCTTCTTGATGAGTATGGCAAACGCTCACAATCGCGAGACTAGAGGCGTTTGAATCAGTTTTGCCACGCCTAGCCCACGGCTGATCCCCAAGGGCGAAAAGCGGGAGTCCTTCACCCGCCTGGCGCTGGCTCCCTTTGAAGGCCGCACCTGAAGGGATGGCGATGTTTGTCAGACCGGATTGGAAAGATATCAAGGCGTATGGGGAAAGCGAAACGCTGAGTTTGCACGGCGTTATCGCCTGGGAGTTCATCCGCCGCAACCCGGACTATCAAAAAGATGTTGATCTTTATCACGCTGAAGTTGTCGCGTTTTTCAGTGAATTCAAAGGTCAGTTTTTTGGAGATGAAGCCCCCACGAATAGCGAGTTTTCTTTCTCTGCGATGCAGGCCCCATTCATGATCTTGCAGAGTACAAGATACTCGTATTGGAAGAAGCTTTTTGAAGAAAAGTGGGGCTTAGCAGGCCCTGCCATGACCGAGCTTCCTTATATGGGTGGGTTTTCATTTCCACCAGTGGATGATCCAGAAAGCTTCGAGCGCGAGTCTTGGTCAGACGGCGTCAAAGGCCCCCGCGTGTTGGTGCCTGTGGACTTGTCTGAGCCGTTGGAAATCATGCTTGAAAAGGCTGAAATCGAAATTCGACGTATGCGCAATGAAGGTATTAAATCCGGCGTCGTCAAGCCTGTTACCAGTCGGGTGTTAACGACAGCGGTCTACGTCGAATACTTGCGAATCCTAGATGGCATTGCAGCAGGCGAAACCATTCAAAAAATCGGTGAAGTGCTTTCACCTAGTGCCGTAAATACACCGGAAGAAAAGCAACGAGACAAGCGAATCAGGGCCGCATACAAGGCAGCGCTAAAGATGCAGGAAGGTGGGTATCGTGTCCTGATCTACTGAGAATCGAGCCAAACCAAAATAGAGGCCCCTGTCAATTTTGACCGGGGCTTTTGTTTTTTCTGGCTGTTTTGTAGCTGCGCTTAGATGATTGAACGACCACAACCAAATGAGGCGTTCAATGCATCCAAACACTACCCACCAACCCGCTCCGCACACCGACGGAACCAAGCTCCCGCCGAATGAATCACGGGCAGCCGACGAGCACACCTCTAGAAATACCGCACCACCTTGCCACTGCGTTGGAGCCAACTGCAAGAGCAATTTTTGATTAAAAAATGGGCAAATTTCGTTGCTATAAAAACGATACAAGCACACCCATTTTCTAAATGGATAGAGCTGTTTTTTGCGGAATGTCGGATATCAGCGTTATCCACAGCTTTATCCCAGCATTTACATCCCTTGTGCACAGCTTGTTTCTTGATGCCCCACCCATCACGCCTTAGGGTTGGATGTCATCAACTACGGAAAGATTTCAATGTATCCAAACACCACACAACCTCCCACACCGAACACCCACGGAAACCAGCCCGCGCCCAACGCTTCCCGGGCATCCCTGACCCCTGCACACCCTGACCGCCTGATTCGCTTGCCTACGGTTTGCGAGTTGACGGCTTTGGGCAAATCGAGCGTTTACAGCATCCCTGATTTTCCGAAGCGTGTCACCTTATCCCGGCGTGCTGTGGGCTGGCGTTTGTCCGAGGTTTTGGCATGGATCGAAAGCCGTTCAGCCGTAGGAGGGCAGTCATGAACCACGGCCCCGACTACCTCAAAGCCCAAGCCCTCAAAGCTGCTGAAAACCAGCTTAAAAGAGCCGCACCGTTTGCAGCGCTGCACATCAAAAACCCGCTGTTTCAGCGGCGCATGGGCAAAGGCGATACCGCCGTGTTGGTGCGTTTCGAGCTGCCCGGCGTGCTATCGGTGATCGACCCTGACACGGGCGAACTGTTGGCACAGTCCGCACCAGGGCAGCCCGATGTTTTGCGGCCTGGCTTTATGCCGCCTGTGCCTGCCCTGGCTGGTGCTGGCGTCAGTGACCACTCGCAAGGCGGGCGCGATGGACAGCCTGCACTCTGACACCCGACCGGCCCAAGCGGCCCGGGTAGCTGATTTTTTGGAGCTGCACCCCTACAGCACCGCCAAACAGATTGATGCCGCGTGCGACACGGGGTGTATCACAAAGGTGCTCTCTGACATGCCTCGCCTGGGGTATGGCCTGGGCAAAGACTGGCAGCGTGTCGCCTGTGCCCATGGCCAGCGGATGCGAGAGGTGCGCACCTATGTTTTGCTGTACCGCCCAACAACCCAGCCGGGGCTATTTGATGATCAACTGATCCGCGCTGCACTTGAAGACCTTGGAGCCGCCGGGCAGTTGCCCCCCCACGTTTGATCAATGAAAACAACAATAACCCCCGACCTGATCCGGGCCACCCTGCAGCACATCCCCGCGAACCTACCACGCGACGAATGGGCCCGCGTGGGCATGGCCATCAAGAGCGAATTCCCCGACGAAACAGGCCGCGACCTGTTCACCGACTGGAGCGCCACGGCTGACGGCTTCGACCTCAAGGCCGCCCGGTCTACCTGGCAGAGCATCAAACCTGGCGGCGGTGTTGGCATTGGCACACTGCTGCACCTAGCCAAACAAAACGGCTTCACCCTGCCCAAGCCCGACCAGACACCAGCCCAGCCCGACCCCGCAACAGTGGCACGCCATGCCAGCGAACGTGCCGCCAGACAACAAGCCGACCAAGCCCTACAGCAAGCCGCCCACGAACACGCCGCCAGTGAGGCCGCGCTACTGTGGGAACAGGCCAGCGAGACAGGCGAAAGCGCCTACCTGACCCGCAAGGGTGTGCAAGCCCACGGCCTGCGCTTTGGGCCTGATGGCTGGCTGCTGGTGCCCTTGCTTGACAGCGCTGGCAAGCTGTGGAACCTGCAACGTATTGCACCCACCAAGCCCGCCAGCGGCGGCACCGACAAACTGTTTTTGAAGGGTGGCCGCAAGTCTGGCCTGTTTCACTGGTGCGGTGATCCCACCGGGGCCGCTGCGCTGCTGGTGGCTGAAGGCTACGCCACAGCGGCCAGTTTGCACGAATGCACGGGCCGCCCCTGCGCAGTAGCGTTTGACGCGGGCAATCTGCCAGCGGTGGCCAAAGCACTGCACCAGGCATACCCGGCGGCGCTGATCGTGATCTGTGGTGATGATGATGCCGCCACCCAAGCCCGAACCGGGCGCAACCCTGGCCGTGAGAAAGCCACAGCGGCCGCCCGTGCGGTGGCTGGTCTGGCGGTGTTCCCTGAGCCGCTGCCTGATGGTGGCAGCGACTTCAACGACTTGCACCAGGGGGCCGGTTATGACGCGGTGGCCACCATCGTGAACCAGGCGATTGACTTCTATGAACCGCCCCAGCAAGCAGCCAAAACGCTCGCACAGTCAACGAACGCGCCCAAACCTGCCACCAGTACCCAGCGCAGCCAAAACAAGCCCAACGGCGCCATTGCTGGCCCTGGCGCCACCTCTGATGATGCTGACCGCATCTATGACCCGTTCACCGTTGACGATGCTGGCGTGTGGTTCTGTGGTGCTGACCAGGACGGCAAACGCAAGCCGCCCGAATGGATCTGCAGCCCGTTGACGGTAGAGGCTTTCACCCGCGATCAGGACGGCGGCGGCTGGGGCTACTACCTGGCGTTTGCTGACCCGCTGGGCGTGCAAAAGAACTGGGCCATGCCCGCCCGCATGTTGTCTGCTGACGGTGGCGAATACCGTGCCACGCTGTTGAACATGGGTTTACGCATCGGCACCACGCCCCGCGCCCGTAACCTGTTGACCCAGTACCTACAGAGCCGCACCCCTGAAGAATTTGCCAGTTGTACCGACCGCATCGGCTGGCATGGCTCCGCCTTTGTGCTGCCCCGCGAAACCATCACCAGCGGCACGGATGCAGAGCGCATTGTTTTCCAGTCCGATGCCCCGATTGAAAACACCTTCAAAGCCAAGGGCACGCCCGAACAATGGCGCGACCGGGTGGGGGCGCTGTGCGTAGGCAATTCCCGGCTGGTGTTTGCGGTGGCCTGCGCTTTTGCGGGGCCGCTGTTGCGCCCGGCGGGCATGGAGTCGGGCGGGTTTCACTACCGGGGCGACAGTTCCAGCGGCAAAACCACCGCCTTGAAGCTGGCCGCCAGTGTGTACGGCGGTGCCAACTACCTGCAACGGTGGCGGGCCACAGACAACGCCCTGGAGGCCATCGCCGCCCAACACTGTGACGGCCTGCTAATTTTGGATGAGCTGGCACAGATCGACCCCAAGACGGCGGGCGAATGCGCCTACATGCTGGCCAATGAATCAGGCAAGGCCCGCGCTACCCGCACCGGTACACCTCGCGCCCGGCAGGTCTGGCGGCTGTTGTTCCTGTCCGCTGGTGAATTGGGCCTGGCTGACCACATGGCAGAGGGCCAAAAGCGAACCCGCGTGGGGCAAGAGGTGCGCATGGTTGACATTGCCGCCGATGCAGGCGCTGGCCTGGGTGCGTTCGAGCAACTGCACAGCATGGCAGGCGGTGCCGCCTTTGCCAAGCACATCACGGGGCACGCCCAAAGCGTGTACGGTGCCCCGGGCCGTGCCTGGCTGCAATGGCTGGTGAACCATGCCGACACCCTCAAGGCCAGCATTCGCAGTGCATCCAACACCCTGGCGGCGGCCATGATGCCAGCCCATGCCAGCGGACAGGTGGAGCGGGTGGGCGCACGCTTTGCACTGGTGGGCGCAGCGGGTGAGCTGGCCACGGCGGCGGGGCTGACTGGCTGGCCAGCGGGGGAGAGTGAACGGGCCGCCCGTGCCTGCTTTGAATCCTGGCTGGTGGGCCGTGGTGGCAGTGGTAACGGTGAGATTGTGGCCATGCTGCGACAGGTGCGCCGCTTTCTGGAAACGCACGGTGAGGGCCGTTTTGCCATGTGGCACCGGGGCAGCGATGACCACGCCCCCAAGACCCTGCAGCGTGCCGGTGTGCGGCGCATGTTGGACGCCGATGGCAACCCCATCAAGACCGACAGCGACCACCAGCGAGAGTACGGCGAACGGATGCCCCCGGCCCTGGGTGAGGGTGTGTCGTTCGAATACTTCATCCTGGCCGAGAGCTTCAGGGGTGAGGTGTGCCAAGGCTTTGACTACAAGGCGGTTTCCCGCGTGCTGCTGGATCATGGCTGCCTGGCACCCGACAAGGGTAGGGCGTTTGACTGCAAAGCACGCCTACCGGGCTTGGGCAATTCGTGGTGCTACCGGGTTACGCCTGCGATATTTGAGCTTGATCTATGAGCCGCAACCGCCCAGCGTGAGCGGATGCCGGGCCGCCCAAAGGGGGCGGGCGGGTGAGCTTCCTCCGCGCTACAAAAGCCGCTGCGATGCAGGCACCAGGCACCAAACCAACAAGCCACCGGACGTTAACGGACGTTCACGGCACCGACTGCCCCCAGTGCCCCCACTCAAAAACGATCTGCCCCCACTTGGTTTGGGGGCAGATTTATTCAATGGTGACAACGACTTAAAAGCGCTTTTGCGGTTTGCCCCCAGTGCCCCCACTTTTTTAGGTCGACACCCCGAAGACAGACCCGCCCAAAGTCGGGAGAAACCAGCCCGGCTGGTGGGTGTTGAGTGGCTGGGCACCCCCCCTATCAAGGTACTTCCCGCCCCCTTTCCCTTGCGGGTACGCAGAGTCGCGGAATCGGACTGTTGCGTGGCGCTGCTATGGGGGTTGTGTTGTAGGCATGCCTTGCCCGATGTGTTGCACGCCTGCACCTGAGCTGGTGGCCAGCACCCTGACCACCTGGCACCGTGGTTCAGGTGCCCAACACGGCGCACCAACTGCCACAGACTGACCGACCGGCCCGACGCGGCACACACCTGCATGGTGGCGCCAGCCTGCCACGGTGCGCAGCGCCTGGGCTGATCTGGGCCGCGTGCAGGTGGCCGGGGGGTGGTCAAAAGTCTGGGCGACATTGGCCCTAGACCGACCGGTTACCTTTGTTCGCAGCGCCGCGTAATGGGTAGGGGGGAGGGGTGCCGCCCGCTGCCGTGGTGGCTGGTGACCAAGCCCAAGGGGAGGGGCGGGTCAAAAGTCTGGCGAACGCACACCGGAAACCGACCGGTTAGCCTGATTTTTATGGAAACACGAAACTACCCCTGGGGGGTTTGAAGGCGGTCAGTCTGGTGAAGCATGGTCAGCGTGAAAACCGGGGTAGCAAATGCAAAGCGGGGGAACAGGTGGGGGAACAAAACGAAAATCAAAAATAATAGCGCAAGCATTCATGCGGGTTTCAAGGCATCTTTCAATTGACGCCAGCACCATATATACGTCCAAGGTCGTCCACTGAAGTCCAGTGAACGACCTTTTTCTTTGCCAAATCAGCTACTTATGCGGGTTTCACTTCCAAGATAGTTCGTTTTGGTTCGTTGACATCCAGCGTAAATCCGCAGACGCCCACTCGCAAGGTAATGAGCCGACTGGCCGATGTGAAGTCCGATGGACACATAGCCCAGAACATCGGCCTTGCCATTGACGTTCAATAGGGTTACGAAACTGGCGCATCACTCCGAACCCAGTCGCAGCTTGTTGGGTTTCCGCTTTTCAATGGCGCTCTTGAGCAGGGCCGCTGAGCGGAAGATACCGTGAGCGAACTTGCCATAGGGCAGCGTGAGAAAGAGCGCCATGACCACACCGAGGTGCAGGGCCAGCAGTAGGGCCATCGCGCTGCTGTCGCGCCAGGCCAGCAAAGCCAGACCGGTGAGACTTACGAGTAATAGCAGCGCCATGAAGCCGCGGTCCATTGGCCGTTGTGCCGCATCACCATGGGCTGGATCACGTGTCACGTTAAGCCATAGCAGCCCGATTGTGCCTATCACAAGGCCTAGGCCACCGAAGACACCCAGTAACACCGGCAGACTCAAGAGTGGGTATGGCGCGTGCAGTTCGAGCGCGTAGTGATATAGCGTTGCACTACCTGTCGAAGCGAAGCACAGCATAAAACCGTAAAAGGTGAAATGGTGAAAGCTACGGCGCCAGAGTGTGAAGCGGTCATCGGCGTTGTTACATCCTTTTCCGTGACCGCCGTCGAGGTACTTCAGGCGCAATATGTCGCTAACCGCTTCGGCAGTGGCGTCACGATGTAAAGCGGTATCACCTGGCTTATTCGAATTCAGGGGTGGAGATACCATTCGCCAGAAGCGCGTGACGCCAATACCCAGTGCAAGTACAGCGAATCCGAACACCACGCCGAACATCAGCGCCAACATGTTGTGCGGAAATATCGCAAAGAAGTTGCCGGCTAAAGGCCCTGGTAACAGCGTGCCCCTTGCGGTTATCGTGAGTACCAGAAATAGCACCAACGCGCAGGCGCCAGCCAATGAGAGCGTCATTCCATTACGCTTGTACAGCGTTCCAAGCGCACCGGGCCACGCATACTCGGTGTAGGTGTCGACGCGTGCTTTGGCCATTGCCTGGGGCACGTTGACCGCGAACTCATGCGGTGGTGCATATTGGCAGGCGTGCAGGCAGGCACCACAGTTGTGGCACAGGTTGGCCAGATAGTGGGTATCGGCCTTACCGAATTCCAGCCGCCGCGTCATAGCTGGAAACACGGCGCAAAAACCCTCGCAATAGCGGCAGGCATTGCAGATTTGCATTTGGCGGGCAACCTCGCTCTCGTTGGCGTTCAAGATCGGGATCACTGGATTTCCACTGTTTGCCAGCGCGCTGGCCTCGCGTGTCCGTAGCTCAAGCTGTTGCATGGTCAATCTTCCTGGCGGCAGCGGCGGCCTGGGTTCCTGCAATGCGTCCGAACGCGGTGCCAATCGCCATGCCGACGCCTGCCGTATAACCTTTGCCAAGCACATTGCCCGCCATCATTTCGCCGGCAACGAAGAGGTTGGGACTGGGTCGGCCACCAAAATGTACGGCAGCGTGCTCGTCGACTTTGAGACCGAGGTACGTGAATGTGACACCCGGTTTGAGTGCGTAGCCGTAGAACGGCGGCCTGGTGATCGGTCGCGCCCAGTGGGTTTTAGCGGGAACAAGCCCTTCGGTATGGCAGTCGTCGAGCGACGTGTGGTCAAAGGTGCCGGGAATGCAGGCGGCGTTGTAATCTTCTATCGTTTTGACGAATGTTTGCTCAGGAAGCCCGAGTCTGGTGGCAAGTTCTGGCAGCGTGTTGGCCACGGTTCCGGGAAATACCGGTGGCATAAATCTGCCAATGGCGTTTTGGTCGATGATGCAATAGCCGATCTGGCCCGGCTGTTGCGCTACCAGCCGGCCCCAGATGGCATAGCGTTTGGGCCAGAAGTCCTCGCCTTCGTCGTAGAACCGAACACCGTCGCGATTGACAACAACGCCAAGAGAAACACAGTCAATCCGGGTGCAAATGCCACCGTCATACAGAGGCGCGCGCGCGTCGATCGCCACCATGTGTGCTTGGGTCGGATCGCCAATGGTGTCTGCTCCAGCGTCAATCATGTGCTTGAGAAGAACCCCTTCGTTGAAACGCGTTCCGCGAATCAGGAAATTGTCAGACGGCCATTCCCCACGCGCGTTTTGACCCCAGGCTTCGCGCAACCAACTGCGATTGGACTCGAAGCCACCGGCGGCAAGCACGCAGCTTTTTGCGGTGATTCGGTCGCCTTTGGCAGTCCGGACTGCCACGAAACGGTCACCGTCCAATTCAATCGACATCACCGGTGTGTCGTATCGGACTTGAACTCCCAGCCTTTCGGCGCTACGAAAGTAAGCGTTGACCAAGGCCTTGCCACCGCCCATGAAAAATGCATTCGTTCGAGCCACATGCAGGGCGCCCGACAAGGGTGGTTGGAAGTGCACGCCATGACGGCGCATCCAGTCCCGGCAATTCGACGATGCACGAATCGTGAGACGCGCCAGCTTTTCATTGGTGATACCACCGGTGACTTTGAGCAGATCTTGCCAATACTCTTCTTCGGGATAGTTGTCGATGAGCACGTCTTGCGGCATGTCATGCATGCAGCGCAGATTGCGTGTGTGCTGCGAATTCCCACCACGCCATTCACGTGTTGATGCCTCCAGCATCAACACGCAAGCGCCTGATTCGCGCGCCATCAGGCTCGCGCACAAGGCGGCATTTCCGCCGCCAACAACCAGTACATCCACCATCTACTGCCTCCATTTCGTGGAGCCAATCCTAGGTGGAACGCTTCAATTTTGGTAGTGGTTTGCCAGGCAAGCCCTATTCACGTTTCATGAAGACTTGCACCTATCCAATGCGACTCCGCTAACAGGTCTCGCACAACTTCCTTCAACACAATGCGCGTAGCCAGTGCTGCTGGGGATAGCTCATCCTCTGGCAAACCGACCAACAGATTGCGCCTGCGAACGCTTTTATCTGATACCTCCACGAGCCGAACCACGGATGTGGGGAGACGAGAGGCGGCTGCACCTGGCTGAATCGTTGCTGCGAGTCCGGCACGAACCACATCCATGAGAATGGCAAGACCGTCAATCTCCGCAACAATGTTTGGCTCGCACTTGGCCTGCGTGAATGCCTTGGCCACCGTCGCCCGCAGCCCGTGGGTTCCACTCGGCATGACCAGTGGTAACGCGCCTATATCCCTGAGGCGAACTTGTTTGCCTTTGGGCATGCCACTGAGCGTTGGGGAACCGACGACAAAGAGGCGCTCATCCAGCAGTGTCGTCGCGCTCAAGCGCTTGGCGGCATCGGTCTCGAACAGAATGGCGAGATCGAGTTGTCGGGCATTCAGCATGGCAGCCAGGTTGCCTGACAGATTTTCTACAAGATGCAAACGGATGTCAGGGTAACGGGCACGCATACCGCTCATAAAGGGCAGCGCCAAGACCGATGCGGTTGACGGTGCAATGCCGACACTGACATGACCAGACATACGCGCATGCTGTGCAGCACGCGCGGCTTCATCCACATGACGCAGCGCCAGTTGCGCCTGGTGCCAAAATGCCAAACCGGCGTCGGTGGGGATCAAGCCGGTCGTCGTGCGCCGTAACAGCCGGGTGGAGAGTTCGCCTTCGAGGCGACTTATTTGCTGGCTCAACGTGGACGTCACCACGCCCAGATCCACGCCTGCTCGGCCCAAGCTGCCCAATTCGACAACGCGTACAAAATATCGGAGTTGCCTAAGTTCCATCACCTGAGTCACTTGTGCGAACAAGATCAAATCCTATCATGGGGATTTTCGGCGAGCTGTCTCGTGTGAACGTCGGGCATGTGTGTCGAATGCGGTGCTTGATCCTAGGTGTTTCGAATCGCAGAAGTCAGTGTGTCCGCCAATATTTTGGCGACGTCATGCAACCTGTCTCCCTTACGAATAATCAACCCCAAGGTGCGCGTGATTGCCGGTTCAACGAGCGGCACACCAATCAGACCCGAATGACGCGCCTCTTGCAGCGCCAAGGCGGGAATGATGGCAATGCCAAGGCCGGCGGCCACCAAATTGATGGCCCCTGTTACATGGTTGATCTCGTACTGGATGGTTGGTCTTTTGCTGGTCTTCGCAAAAGCGCTGTCAATCAGCAGGCGATTCCCACTGGTGCTGGATACGGATACCAAGGTCTCACTTTCCAGCGCACGCCGCGCCACGGTCTTGCGGTGCGCCAATGGATGGCTGCGGGGAACCAAGACCACATAGCGCTCCGCACGGATAGGCGTGAAATCCAGTTCGGCCTCCTGGCTGCCAAGAAAATTCAGGCCAAAGTCCGCGTGGCCACTGATCACACTGTCCATGACGATCTGCGCACTTTCATCGATCACTTTGACACGCACCGCCGGGTTGGCTTTGGCGAAGTCTTTCAAAGCCGACGGAAGTACATAGTTGGCCACTGACGGGATACAGGCAATGGTGACTTTGCCCGTGCGGACTGCAGCCTTAGCCTCCAGGCCTTGGTATGCCCGCTCCAGCTCATCCATGACGGCCTGGGCGTGGGTCAGGAACTGTCTGCCCGCATCGGTGAGGGACACACGCCGGGTGGTTCGCTCGAGCAACTGACTTTTCAAGTCACGCTCCAATTTGTCAATGCGCCGGCTCAAAGCTGGCTGCGATATGAACAAGCTCTCCGCAGCCGCTCTGAAGCTCGACTTCTCTGCCACGGCGATGAATGCCTGGAGTTCTCCAACGTCTGTATTGATGCGCATGGAACATCAATATATCAAATAAATGCAATTGTTTTTCCAATCTTGGACAAGCATCATCCACGTCTGAGAGCATCCAACAACGAGAAGGAGACAACATGAGATTTGGACTCAACAGCGGGCGCATAAGGCGTCTTTTATTTCTGGCAATCGCACCGCTTGTGGTGTCGTTGGCCCATGCCGATGAAATTCATGTGGCGAGTTCAGGCGGTTTTGCTGCTGCCTACCGCGCGCTGGCGCCCGGCTTCGAAGCGCACTCCGGCCATAAGCTGGTGGCGGTGTGGGGCCCTTCTATGGGCGAGACCAGCGGCGCCATACCCAAGCGTCTGGAGCGGGGCGAGCCGATTGACGTGGTGATCATGGTCCGCGAGGCCCTGGACAAACTCGTACAGCAAGGTCGGGTGGAAGATGCAGGACACCGCCTGTTGGCCAACTCCAAGATTGGCGTCGCCGTACCGTCTGGGTCTGCCAAACCCGATGTCAGCACCGTGGATGGCTTGAAGCAGGCCTTGCTCAAGGCCCGAGCCATTGCTTATTCGGATAGCGCCAGTGGTGAGTACCTGTCGAAGGTGCTGTTTCCGCGCCTGGGCATCGCCGATCAGATCAAGGGCAAGAGCCGCATGATTCCGGCCGAGCCTGTGGCGCAAGTGGTGGCACGCGGTGAGGCCGATCTGGGCTTTCAGCAGGTCAGCGAACTCCTGCCCGTTCCGGGCATTGACTTCGTCGGAGAAATTCCCGAAGAAACCCAACAGCTCACGCCCTTTTCGGTGGGCATCGTGGCAGGGACAAAGGAGCACGCTGGCGCCCAGGCCTTGATTGACTACCTCACTTCGGCCGAGGCCGTGCCCCTGATCCGCAAGACCGGCCTGTTTCCTGCCGCTGCCGCCACCCATTGAAAGACTTCACCATGAGCACTAAGAAAAAATCACAGCAATCGAAGCTGTCCACTGTATTGCGGGTGACCAGCGGGAATTTTCTGGAGATGTTCGATTTCTTCCTGTACGGCTTTTACGCCACGTACATTTCGAAGACTTTCTTCCCCAGCAACGACGAGTACGCCTCGTTGATACTGACCTTCGCCACGTTTGGCGCTGGCTTCCTGATGCGGCCGCTGGGCGCTGTCATCCTAGGCAGTTATATCGACCGCATTGGTCGCCGCAAGGGACTCATTCTTACATTGGGCATCATGGCCCTGGGCACCATCCTGATCGCCTTTGTGCCGGGCTACGCCACGATTGGCATCGCTGCACCCATTTTGGTGCTGATTGGCCGCCTGCTGCAGGGCTTCTCGGCTGGGGTGGAACTGGGTGGTGTGTCGGTGTACCTGTCCGAAATGGCAACACCGGGCAACAAGGGCTTTTACGTGAGCTGGCAATCCGCCAGCCAGCAAGTCGCCATCATGGTCTCGGCCATCATCGGCTACCTGCTGAGCCAGTGGCTGACACCCGCGGAAATCGGTGCCTGGGGGTGGCGCGTACCGTTCTTTATTGGCTGCATGATTGTTCCGGTGATCTTTGTGATCCGCCGCTCACTGCAGGAAACCGATGAATTCCTGGCGCGCAAGCACCATCCCAGCTTCAAGGAAGTGCTGCAATCGATAGGTGCGAACTGGCGCACCGTGCTGGCCGGCATGATGATGGTGGTGATGACCACCGTGTCCTTCTACCTGATCACGGTCTACACACCTACCTTCGGTAAAAGCGTGTTGAAGCTCAGCACTGCCGACAGCCTGTTGACGACCTTCTGTGTGGGCATGTCCAATTTCTTCTGGTTGCCGGTGATTGGTGCACTGTCAGACAAGGTGGGGCGTAAAAAGATTCTGCTGACCTTTACCGTGCTGCCTATCCTGACGGCCTATCCCATCATGCACTGGTTGGTCGCCAACATCAGCTTTGAAAACCTGCTGATGACTGAGCTCTGGTTGTCCTTTATGTACGCCAGTTACAACGGCGCAGCGGTGGTTGCTTTGACAGAGGTCATGCCTGTCCATGTGCGCACCGTGGGCTTCTCTTTGGCCTACAGTCTGGCAACCGCCATTTTTGGTGGATTTACACCGATGATTTCGACTTGGCTGATCGAGGCGACCGGCGACAAGGCTGCACCGGGCTACTGGATGACCTTTGCAGCCGCATGTGGTCTGGCGTCGATCTTCATGCTGTACGGTCGCAAAAACAGTGCGGGTCATGCAGCGCCGCTACCCGTTGCTGCATCCTGACAGCCGTTGACAAAGCCAGCCCGTTCAGGCCGGTGGTGGTGCAAGCTCACTCGCACCTTCACAAGCAAGCTCAGGGCTGGTCCATCGAGCAAACTACCGCAAAGCGCGGTCTGCTCTGGCGCGTGGCAACTGCGCTTTTCATGGAGCAGGTGGCGTTTTTCACGCTTTCTCTCAGAACCGCAGTCGACCCAGAGCAGGTGTGGCGGCCAGCGAAGTCATCGCCCAAACAGCCAAATTCATCAGCAGACGAATACGCGGCATCCAGTGTTGCTGGTGGCTTGGCTCATTGGCTGCTTGCTTAAGTAGGAAGAATTAAAAACACAAAATTTCTTTCACCTTCGCCTGTGGCGGTCTGAAAACAGGAGCACGCTCATCCAAGCACAGTCACCGCCAGATCAGCGTTTTGCCAGCTTTTCCAGACTGTCTGATCGGCGACGGGTACCTGATGCCTGGAGGGGGGCAACGTCGAAAAGCTTCGAGCTGCCGCAGGCTGCGCAAGTTTTGTAGGTGTTCAACCATCGCCAAATGGAATAAACCAAGCCAGGCAGCAAAAAACACAGCCAAAGCAGAAGCTCTGGCTTGAGCGAGCCACGCCGCTGCACTTTTGCGACGCCGACTGAGCCACAGTTTTTACAAAGCATGACCATGACATCCCCCGTTTTTGATGTTGACGGCCAACGTGCTGGATGAGCATGACCAGGCCATTTCAGTGCCGATGGTCGTCATGGCGCATTGTCCAGATGCAGCCAAATCTCGTTACGTCGCAAGAACCAGGGGGTGAATGGTGCGTTGTAACGGGAATAAACGGCTTCGCCAGTCCACACCAAGTTGGCGGCGCGCAGGGCAGCCTGGAGTTTGCCCAGGTGCAGGGCGTAGTTGGCCTCTGACCAAAAGCCCGAATAACGAATGACTGCCACGAGACTGGGGCCGACATCACGCAGCGTGATACGCGTGTCCAACGGTTCCGGCGCGGAGGCCATGGTGACGCCCTTGGGTAAAACGAATTGCACCCGAAAACCGCCGGGTGCAGCTGTTTGGGTGACGGGGGCGGTCATGTCCAACTTGACCGGTTCGACGGCTTGTGTCACCGGCGCGGTCATGGCCAATTGGCGTTCACCCTTGTTCTTGCCAAAGATGTAGCCCGCCAGAATCGGGAAAGCCACACTTCCTGCGTCTGTGGCTGGGCCGGGCACCACGACCTCTGCAACGGTGTAGGCATCGTAGGCACGCGTCTCGAAGTCCTCAAACGTTTGCACCACCTTGTAGTCAGGTTCTGGCGTTGCACGGCTGGCGATGGGTAAAGCGAGCAGGGCAAGGCCAGATAACAAGGCGGCTGCGGCAGCACCAGCCTTCGGGCTTGGACAGCCGCCAACCTTGTGAGACAGGGGAGGGGCTTTCTTCATGATCAACAACTCCGGCGGTTTTGGGATTTCAGTATGGGGTACACCAACGCAGTTGAACGTGCGCTAGCGAACAATCAAAATCCCGTTTGCCCAAAGGAGGCCATCTCACCTGCTGTCAATTCAAAAACGATAGCAAATATCCCTTTATTTGATTGGGCTTAGAGCATATTTATCTGGGGGAAGCTGTTTTCAGCCTTGTCGCTCAAAAATAGCGGCTATTCCTTGGCCACCGCCGATACACATGGTGACCAGCGCATATCGTCCGCCAACACGCTCCAATTCGTAGAGCGCTTTGACGGTAATCAGCGCGCCAGTGGCACCAATCGGGTGACCCAGTGAGATGCCCGAGCCGTTGGGGTTGACCTTGGCCGGATCCAGACCCAGGTCGCGGCTCACGGCGCAGGCTTGTGCGGCGAAGGCTTCGTTGGCTTCAATCACATCCATGTCATTGACACTCAGACCAGCTTTTTTCAGCGCCATCTGACTTGCTGGCACCGGGCCAATGCCCATGTACTTGGGGTCCACACCGGCATGGGCATAACCCACCAGGCGTGCCAAGGGTTGGAGACCGCGCGCCTTGGCGGTGGCAGCTTCCATCAGCACCACGGCTGCCGCGGCGTCATTGATGCCGGAGGCATTGCCGGCGGTGACGGTGCCACCTTCTTTCAGGAAAGCCGGTTTGAGTTTGCTCAGGTCAGCCAGGGTGCAATTGGGGCGGAAGTGTTCATCGGTGTCAAAAGCAACATCACCTTTGCGGCTTTTGAGTATCACTGGCACTATCTGGCTCTTGAAACGCCCCTCTTCGATGGCCCGTTGCGCGCGGTTATGGCTTTGCACGGCCAGCGCGTCCTGGTCGTCGCGGCTGATGCCCCACTTGGCGGCAATGTTCTCTGCGGTCAAGCCCATGTGGATGGACTCGAATGGGTCTTGGAGGGCGCCCACCATCATGTCAATCATTTTGCTGTCGCCCATGCGCACTCCCCAGCGCATGTTCAGGCTGGCATAGGGGGCACGACTCATGTTTTCGGCGCCACCGCCCACAGCAACGTCGGTATCACCCAGCAAGATGGATTGGCTGGCCGACACAATGGCTTGCAGCCCCGATCCACATAAACGGTTGACGTTAAATGCCGGTGTTGCCTCGGTGCAGCCACCGTGGATGGCGGCGACACGCGACAGGTACATGTCTTTGGGCTCGGTATTAACCACGTGGCCAAACACCACATGCCCCACGTCTGTCCCCGCCAACTGGGCGCGCGCCAGTACTTCACGCACCACCTGGGCGGCCAACTCGGTTGGCGCCACGTCCTTGAGGCTGCCGCCATAGGTGCCAATGGCAGTGCGAACAGCGCTCACAACAACAACTTCACGGCTCATGGATGTCTCCTGTTTATAAGATGGCAGATGCAAAGTCAGATCCATCTTAGCCCGCGAGACGCGTTAATAGTTGGCTAGCTACACGTCAATTGCCGCTTTTTTTGATGAAAAGCGCTTACTGGCGTACATCTGCCACAACCTGGCTGCCAAAGTCATCGTGGTTCAAAAAAGCCAAAACCCGTGCGGCTGCGGCATGTGTGCTGGTGAGTTGCCCGTCTGTTTTCAGTTGTGCAAAACGCGCTTGGTCTGGGAACTTTGCCGGGTTGGCGCTGCGCATTTGCAGCTGCATTTCGGTGTCGATGACACCTGGTGCCAGCGAGCAAACTTTGGCCCCGTTGGGCAAGGTTGCTTCATCCAACGCCAGGCAACGCGTGAAGTGATCCATGCCGGCTTTGGCGGCACAGTAGGCGGCTTGTGATGCCATGGGGCGTCGACCAAGACCAGAGGAGATGTTGAGTACGCGTCGGCTCGCCTGCCAATGTTGGGTGCTGGCCAAAAACGCCGATGTCAGCACCAAGGGGGCTTCCAGTCCGATGCGCAATGCCCGGCTCAAATCAGCGGGATCAGACGCAGTCAGGGGGACGATGGGGGGAATGGTGCCCGCGTTGTTGATCAGCGTGACGCTGCTCACCCGGTCAGGCAGCTTTGCAGCCAGCCATTGACGGAGCTGCTGCGCTGCCTTTTGTGGCTCTGAAAGGTCTGAGGTCAGCTGTTGCAAGTCGTAGCCAAGCCGTTGTGCTTTGGCTGCCAGTTCGTTGGAGATGCTGCGTGAGATGCAAAGCAAATGATGCGTCGGCGCCAGCAGTTGTTCTGCCAGGCAAAAGCCCATGCCGCGTGAGGCTCCGGTGATGATGAAAAGATGTGTTGTCATGCTTTGGTTTGTTGATAGGTGTCAACTGCTCGCCAAGGTGGCTGCCTATCATTAACGATAGGCAACATGGTTGCGTTGACAAGGAGAAAAAAATGCAAGTTCAAATTCATACCGATAACCACATTCAAGGCACCGACGCTTTGGCCCAATGGGCTAGCAGCACCATCCAAACAGCGCTGACGCGATTTGGAGGCCAGGTCACACGGGTGCAAGCTCACCTGAGTGATGAAAACGGCGGCAAGAAAAACACCGAAGAAAGCATCCAGTGCACCTTGGAGGCGCATCTGCAAGGGCATCAGCCATTGGTTTTAAAACACCATGGCGCCAATTTGAACCAGGCCATTGAAGGCGCTGCCGACAAAATGGGTCGCCTGATTGACAGCACGCTGGGCAAAACTGGCCGCGCCTGAGTTAAAACGGCGCCGGGCTCGCAAACCGCATTGGCTGCAAGCTGATGGGGTGTGTTATCGCAAGTTCGGTGGCGTGTAACAGCAGCCGGGTTGCTTTGCTAACCACTTCGGGCGTGGCGTACAGCGGGTCACCCAAGATGGGGTGCCCCATTGCCAACAGGTGCACCCGAAGCTGGTGTGAGCGCCCCGTCAGAGGCTCCAACATCAAACGGCTGGTGCGCTGTGTTGTGTTCACAGACATCCGCCGCCAGCGGGTCTGGCTCGGTTTGCCCGTGTGGGCGTCGATGATTCTGAGCGGGCGTCTGGGCCAATCCAAAGCGATTGGCAAGTCGATTTCGTACCATGCATCGTCGCTGTGACACTGTGGCAGTGTGACCAACCCATCCACCACCGCTTCATAGCGTTTGTGCACCGTGCGTTTGGCAAAGGCGTCGTTTAAAAAACGTTGCGCCTGTTCTCCGCGTGCCATCAGCATCAGTCCTGATGTGCCCATATCCAGTCTATGAACAATGCTCGCATTAGCGTAGCGTTTCTGAACTCTTGCTGATAGGCAATCCTGTTTGTCCTCACCCCGTCCGGGCACGCTCAACAAGCCCGATGGTTTGTCCAGCACCAGCAAGGTGTCATCCTCGTACAGCACAGACAGATCAGGTGCCAAGGGGGCCTTTGCTCAGAAGCTTTTGAACTGTGTCGCACAATTCTTCGATGTCGTTCGGCTTATGGATCAGCGCCTTGGCACCAGCAGCCAGTGCATCGCGTTCGATTTCGGGGGTGACGTAGCCCGAAGCCAGGGCCATGGGCAAGCTAGGAACCAGCTGGGCGACATCCCGAATCAGGTCAACGCCGCTGTAGCCCGGCATGTTGAAGTCTGTCACCAGCAACTCTGCGTGCTTCGGATTGGCCCGCAGTGTTTCTAGCGCCAACTTCGGATTGGTGAAGGTACTGACGTCATACCCTCGGCGGGTGAGTAGCCGTCTGACCAGAAACACCAGCGCTTCATCGTCATCCACGTACATGACTTTTTGGCCACTTCCCGCGGTGGTGTTGGCGGGGGGCTGTGGTGTTGTCATGACACCCGAGCTGAGTTGTGCCACCCCAACCGGGACAGGGAAAAATAGCGTGAAGGTGCTGCCGCTGCCCGGCGTACTCTGAACACGCACACTGCCCTGATGCGCCCGCATGATGCCGTGTACTACAGACAGCCCCAGCCCCGTGCCTTGGCCGACTGGTTTGGTGGTGAAAAAGGGTTCAAATACCCGCTGCAGGACGGCCTCGGACATCCCCGCGCCGGTATCACTCACCGTGAGTTTGATGTGCTGGCCACGCAAACCGCTGCGACGTTCAGACGGATCCGTCAGGCTGCGTAGGCTGTAACCCAGCTCCACCCGGATGGTGCCTTTGCGTTTGCCAATGGCGTAGATGGCATTGGTGCACAGATTGAGCAAAACCTGCTCGATTTGGGTGGCATCAGCCATCACCGGCGGTGTTTGGGGGTCGATGTCCATGAGCAAGTCCACCTGGGGTGGCAGCGTCACCTTGAGCAGTTTCGCCGTTTCCATCACCACCTCTGCCAACTGCACCGGGACGCGGTGCGGTGGCTCATTGCGGCTGAAGGTCAGGATCTGGCGCACCAAATCACGCGCCCGCCGGGCTGCCTTGTCGATCTCTGCCAGGCTGGTGCTGACAGAACTGTCCAGGTTGACATCTTCGCGGGCCAGTTCAACATTGCCCAGAATCGCGCTGATGATGTTGTTGAAATCGTGGGCAATGCCCCCAGCCATGGTGCCGATCGCCTGCATTTTTTGAGATTCACGCAGCTGTGATTCCAGGGTGGTGCGGTGCGCCTCCATCTTCTTTTGCGCAGTCAGGTCCCGGGCAAACAGGGTGACGATGTCACCGTCGGGTTGATGGTCAAAAGACAGGCTGATGTCCAGCGGAACGGTATCGCCTTCTGTGGTGGTTCCCAACATCTCGCCCAACTGGGCATGGCTGGTGATGTCGCTATAGGACAAGGCACGCACGGCATCGGGCAGAAATGTGACCAACGGCTTGCCGATGGCTTGGTCAGCTGGGCAGCGAAACAAGGTCGCAGCCGTCGGGTTGAAGACGATGATGTGCTGGTCACGGTCCACGCAGATGATGGCATCCAGTGACGAGTTGATGATCGCGGCCAGGTGCGTCTTGCTTTGTAACAGCTCGGTGTTGCGCTGTTGCAGTGTGTCGGCACTGGCTTGCAAGGCGCTGCGCTGGGCCAACAGTGGGCCTTGGTCAATGATGGCGCAGATAAAAACGGTGTGCTCGTCCTGGTTGGTGTCGATGCGCGAGATATGCAGGTCACCGGTGATGGTGCCGTTGGAGCCGCCCGCAAAGATCAACTCATTGAGTTCGCACGCGCCTTCAATTCTGGCGGTGGCAAAGCCTTTTTGCATCGCATCCAGGTCATTGCCGCTCACCAGGGGCTGAAAATAGGTCAGCGGCGGATCACTTTCGACCGGGCGCAACAAGGCCAGCGCCCGGGCATTGTTTTCAAGAATCTGACCACTGTCATCGACCACCATCAAGGCCAGTGGCACGTTGGAAAACAGCGTGACAAACCGCTCGTAGGCGTCTTCCGCGGCACTTTGGCTAAAGCGCAGGGCCCGGTTCTGAATCTCAAGTTCAGACTGGTAGTGACGAAGATCATCCACCAAGCGCGCGGTAGACACCGAGCCACCCGCCGGAATGACACGACGTGCAGGCCCCCCCAGTCGTTTTTGACGCGGGAGCGACGACTCAACCGGTGGGCGTGGTCGCCCTCGCAAAGGTTTTCTCATGCGTCCGCAGCGATTGAGAGCCAGCCCAATCCCCCACCCATCTTCTACAGCCTCATGGCAAGATCAACGTGCCGCGTTTTTGAGTTTGCCGCGAACTGGCACCACGGTGACCACCGTCGGACGTACCGCGTCGGCCGATACCGGCTTGGGTGGTGAAGTGTCCTTTTTGGGCTTTTTCACCATTTTGTTGCTCTGTTGACCTTTGGCCATGACGATTCTCCTGGTTAAAAAGCCTGCGCGCCTATGTGGTGCGAGGTGTGTTGATTATCGGCGTACCACCGCGTTGCCTGGCAGGAAGTCAGAAGCTTTGAGCGGACTGTTTTTGCTGATGAAAGCGCGCAACACATCGGCATCAACAAATCCGGTGTTGACAAAGCCCGGGTGCGCTGTGAGTTTGGGGTAGCCGTCGCCGCCGCTGGCCTGGAAGTTGTTGATGGCCAGTCGGTAGGTTTTGTCCATTTGCAAAGCCTGGCCTGCCACACGTACCTGGCTGGATAAACCGGCTGCCATTTCCAGCTCCACCCCGGCAAAGTGCGGGAACCCACCTGCGCCAGGCATCATCTTCGCTGCCGCGTTAAGGTAATCAGCGAGTTCCTGGCCCGTCAAATCCACGGTGCACAAGGTGTTGCCAAAGGGCTGGACTTTGAGCACATCTTTGTAAGTGATGGTGCCTGCGGCAATGGCGTCGCGCACGCCACCGGCGTTGACGATGGCCAGATCAGCCCGGGTTTTATCCATCATGGCGCGCGCAATCAACACGCCAAGGTTGGTCGGCTGGTTGCGCACCAGTTTGCGGTCACCCTCCAGCCGGGCGTCGGTGGAGCCAATTTGAACGTCGAGTTTTTGCTGTCCGTATTTTTGGTAGGGCGTTAGCAACGCCAACATGTCGGGGTCTTCAGCGATTGCGCTGGTGTAGTTGACCAGGGTGGTTTGGCCGTCGGCGTCTTTGACCGGCTTCTTCAGATTGATGGGAATGAGTTGGTAGTTGACCAGCTTGAACTCACCATTGCGGTATTCAAAGTCGGCCCGACCCACGTATTTGCCCCATTCGTGCGCTTGGACAATCCAGGTGCCGTTCTGGCGATCGGGTTGGCAAGGCGTGCCCGGCACGTAGGCGCGGTCCAGCACGTTCTCGGCCTTCATGCAGGCCGGGTTTTGGGTGTGGCCACCCACCACCAGGTCAATGCCCGAGACCGCACGCGCCATTTCAACGTCGCCCTCGGCCTGGTTGCCGTGCTGGCCGTTTTCGTAGTGGCCCATGTGGGTGGCGGCAATCACCACGTCAGCTTGGCGGCGCAACTCCGGCACCACTTTGGCTGCTTCCTGAATTGGGCTGCGGAAGTCCAGGTGCTCAACGTTGGCTGGCAGCGCCATTTTTCGGGTGTCTTCGGTGGTCAACCCCATCACACCAACGCGCAGGCCACCCAGGTTGAACACCTTGTAGGCGTCGAACATGCGCTGGCCGTTTTCATAGATGTTGGCTGAGAGCAGCGGGAACTGCGCCAGGCTGCGCTGCATTTTGAGCACCGACAGCGGTTTGTCAAACTCGTGGTTGCCCACCGCCATGGCTTGGTAACCCAGCAGGTTCATGCCTTTGAAGTCGGGTACCGCATCTTGCATGTCGGACTCTGGCACACCAGTGTTGACGTCACCGCCGTCGAGCAGCAAGGTGTAGCCGCCCTGGGCAGCCACCTCGCGGCGGATTTGGTCCACCACCGTTTTGCGGGCAGCCATGCCGTATTCATCGTCGCTGTTGTGCCAGAAGTGACCATGGTGGTCGTTGGTGTGCATCACCGTCAGATGGTAGGTTTTGTCACGCTCGGCGCCTGGCTGCGTTGGTAAGGCGCAGCCCGACAAGGCCAGCACAACGACCAGCGAGAGACAAACTGGGTTCAACCTCAGATGCATGAAACGACTCCTTGTGTGGGAACGGATGTCTTGACCACATGAACGCATGGCAGGTGCGCTTATATGAAAAAAATGCCTCTAGCCCTTATGTATAAAGGGGTGGTAGCAATGTAAAAGATAGCATTTTTGTTAAATAGCCTGTAACTTTTTTAGCGCCAGTTCCAGGGTTTCGGTCTTCTTGGCGAAGCAGAATCGGATCACTTTCTGGTCAAAGCCGTTGCCGTAAAACGCGGACAGTGGAATTGCCGCGACACCAATCTCTGCGGTCAACCATTTGCAAAAGTCCGCTTCGGGCAGGTCGTTGACCGCCGAGGTGTCCACCGACTGAAAGTAGGTGCCTTCACACGGCAGCAACTTGAAACGGGTTTTGGCCAGCCCGGCGCGAAACAGGTCACGCTTTTGCTGGTAAAAATCTGACAAGCCCAAGTACGGTGTCGGGTCGGCCATGTAGTCGGCCAACGCGTACTGCACCGGGGTGTTCACGGTGAACACATTGAACTGGTGCACCTTGCGAAATTCAGCCATCAGCGCAGCGGGTGCCGCCACATAACCAACCTTCCAGCCGGTCACATGGTAGGTTTTGCCAAAGCTGGAGATCACAAACGCACGCTCGGCCAGGCCCGGAAAGCGGGCTGCGCTTTGGTGCACTTGGCCGTCAAACACCATGTGTTCATAGACCTCATCGCTGATCAGCAACACGTTGGTGGGCGCCAGCAGTTTTTCCAGCTGCTGCATCTCTTGGGCTGTCCAGGTGGTGCCGCTGGGGTTGTGCGGGGAGTTGACGATGATGGCGCGGGTGCGAGGCGTGAGCGCTGCCGCGATTTGTCCAAAGTCAGGGCGGAAACTGCCCGGCCTCAAAGGTACGCGCACCACCACGCCGCCCGCAAGTTCGATGTTGGGCACATAACTGTCGTAGCAAGGCTCCAGAACAATGACCTCATCGCCTGGATGCACCACCGCCAGAATGGTGGTGAGAATTGCCTGTGTGGCCCCGGCTGTGATGGTAATTTCGCTTGCAGCCAAATAATCACGGCCATAGAGTGCTTTTATTTTTGTAGCAACTGCCTCGCGCAGCAGTGGCACACCTGCCATCGGCGGGTATTGGTTCAACCCCTGCTGCATGGCCCGGGTAACGGCGTCAACCAGGTGGGCGTCACAGGCAAAGTCCGGGAAACCCTGGCCCAGGTTGACGGCATTTTTTTCGCCAGCCAGCGCCGACATGACGGTGAAGATGGTGGTTCCCACGTTGGGGAGTCGGGAGGTCAGGGGAGATAAGGGCATGCTCAGAGTTCGTAGTCGTTGATGTGGCCCGTCATGGCGCGGGCCACCAGGTTGCGATCGAGCCGGTTGCTGAGCAACTCGGCAAATTGGTAAACATATTGGCGCAGGTAAGCGCCGCGCTTGAAGGCGACGCGCGCCACATTTTGGCCAAACAGGTGGCCAGCGGGTTTGATCACCAGCGCACTGCTGCTGCCTTCTTCGAGCACATCACGCACCGACAGTTCGGCCGCAATGCCAATGCCCAAACCCAGGCGCACATAGGTTTTGATCACGTCAGAGTCGATGGCTTCGAGCGCAATGCGGGGTTCGAGCTTGCGGGTGGCGAAGGCCCGGTCAATCCGGGTGCGGCCGCTGTAGGAGGGGTGGTAGGTCACCAAGGGTTCCTTGGCCACGTCTTCCAGCGTGATGTGTTCTTTGCCAGCCAAAGGGTGGCCCACAGGCAGCACCAGGACGTGCTGCCATTCATAACAGGGCAGGGTGACCAGCTCAGTATGGTTGGCCAGGGACTCGGTGGCAATACCGATCTCGGCCACCTCGTCAATCACCATGCGCGCCACCTGCTCAGGCGAGCCCTGGTGCAGGCTGATGTTGACCTTGGGGAAGTTCTGACGCAGTTTGGCGACGGGCTCGGGCAGGAAATAGCGGGCCTGGGTATGGGTGGTGGCAATGGACAAGGTGCCGCTGTCACCCATGCAATGCTGCTCACCAATGCGCTTGAGGTTGCCGATTTCGCGCATGATGACTTCAATGCTTTTGAGCACCTGCTGGCCAGGTTCGGTGACCCGTTTGAGCCGCTTGCCATGGCGCGCAAAAATCTCAATGCCAAGTTCATCTTCAAGCTCGATGATGGCTTTGGAGACGCCGGGTTGCGAGGTGTGCAGCGCTTTGGCCGCCTCGGTGAGGTTGAGGTCGCGCCGTACGGCCTCTTGGACAAAGCGAAATTGGTGCAGGTTCATGGTGTGATTTTCGTCTACCTGCGCAAGACCAACCAGGCAAACGCGGTGAGGGACAGCAAGGAATAAATCAGTCCCGGCAGCGCCGCCGTCAGCCAGGGTTGCCAGTTTTGCAGGTTGCCGATGTAGCCAAATACGTTGTTGAGCAAAAAGAAGCTGATGCCCGCCATGACACCGCCAAAAACATAGGTGGCAATGCCGCCTGAGCGGAAATGCAGGTAGGCAAATGGCAGGGCCAGCACCACCATCACCAGACAACTCAGCGGGTAGAACACTTTTTTCCAGAACTCAATTTCATAGCGCTGCGCTGTTTGCTGGTTGGACTGCAGATGCTGGATGTATTGAAAGAGGTCAAACGTGTTCATGCGCTCTGGCTTGAGCAAGGCGGCTGAGACCATTTCGGCGCTGATGCTGTTGGGCCAGCGCAAGGAGGGCATGGTCAAGCGTTCGATTTCGGCATTGCTGGTGTCACGCAACGCGAATTCGGTTCGAGTGACATCATTGATGAGCCAAGCGTCATCTTCTTGGATGACGGCGGACTTGCCCTGCGTCATGGAAGCCAGCAAGCCATGGTTGTTGAATTCAAAAATGCGCACCGAGCGTAGGCTGCCGTCAGACGCCAATTCGCCCACGTTGACGGCATAGGTGCCGTAATCCTGTCTTTCCTTGAGCCAGGCACCGGTCTGACCGATCGTGATGCGCCCGGTGTACTGGGCTTTCAAGAGTTGTGCTGTGCGATCCGCAGCGGGGGATGCGTAGTCTCCGATGGCAAAAGTCAAGATCACAAAAGCCAGTCCCAGCACCATCAGAGCCTTCAACGCTCGCCAGGGGTCCAGCCCACTGGTGCGCAAGATGGTGTATTCGGAACTTTGTGCCAGCCGTGCCATCACAAAAATGGTGCCGATCAGCACCGCAATGGGCATCAACTCATACAGATGGTTCGGAATCATCAAAACCACATAGGTGAGGGCGTGCCCCAGCGTGTAGCCGGTGGCTGCATGGCGACTCACCGACTGCACTTCCTCAACAAAGTCAAAGAAGAAGAACAAAGACATGAAGCCCAGCACCACAAAGGCCACCGAGCGAATCACTTCACCATAAAGAAGTCGACGCAAGGTTTTCACGAGCTTGCCTCCGCATTGCCAGTGTTGCGTTTAAATAAGTTCTTCCAGTGCCAGCTGTTATGTCCTTTGGCTAGCCACAGGCTGGCGATGACAAAAACTGTGCCGTGTAATAACAGCATGTAGCCAACAAAAGACAACATTCCCGAGGCGATCCAGCTCTGGCCCAGGTTCAACAGGTTGTAATACACCACGAAGGCAAACAGGGCAAACACCAAGTTGACGCTCTTGTTGGCGCGTGGATTCACGCTGGAAATACCTATGCCAATGATGACAAAGTTGATGGCCGCAAACATCAGACCGACGCGCCAGGACAGCTCACCAAGGTGCGCAGGCGTGAGGTCTTTCAAAAGCGCCAGCGTTGGCAGGGTGTTGACCTGAATCTGGCCCTCGGGGCCTGCGGCATCCGCGCTGATTTGTGTCCCATAAAGCTCAAAATCACTGACCTTCAAGTCAGAGGATCCGACCACACTTTCAAGCCGCTGGCCATTGTTGAGCATCAAATACCGTCCTTCTGGCTTCAACTCGATGCGTCCGCTGCGCGCCGAGGTGACGGTTTCTTTGCCGTGCTCGGTGGAGGCAATGAATACGTTGGAACCCGTCACTTGGCCCTCGGTGGTCTTCTCAACAAAAAACACCCGATTGCCGTTGCCGGACTCCTGGAACTGCCCAGGCTCCACACGGTCGAGATCACCGCGTTGTTCATACTGGTCTTTCAGGTCGTCGATGCGGTGATTGGACCAAGGCAAGACGAGCAAGGCCAGTGTGGCCACCACAGCAAATATGGGCGATGAAAATCGCATCAATGGTGGCAGCAAGGTGCTCAGCCCCTTGCCACTGCAGAACCAGATGACCATCTCGCTTTCACGGTACATGCGCGACAGTGTGGAAATGATGGAGATGAACAAGCTCATGGTCAGCAAGGTCGGCATATAAGACAGCACCGTGTAGCCCATGACCAAGGTCACATCAGACGGGTTGAAGTTGCCGCGCGCGGCCTGGCCAAGTGTGCGGATCAATGTCATGGTCACAACCACCGTGACCAGCACGACAAGTGTTGCGCCAAAACTGCGAGACAGCTCTTTACGTAAAGAGGAATGGAATAACATGGCGCTAAAGGAAATTTGTAATTATGAACTTTGCTCTCAAACCGCTTGATCTGCGTAGCCTTGTTGGCGAAAAAACAGACGCATTATTGGTTGTTTTAACGACCGATTTCAAACCCGACAGCGATGTCTTGTCACTTTTGATCGCTAAGTTGATCAAGTCTGGGGATCTGATCGCCAAGGCGGGGCAGGTGCTGGATATTTTTCACCCTGATGGCTTGGCCTGCAAACGGCTGATTTTGTTGCATTTGGGCGAGGGCGGCACAGCTGACTTGCGTAAATCGGTTTCTACTGCCTTTGGGGTGCTCAAGCCATCCAAACCAAAGGCGATAACGCTATCATTTTTAAATGCCCCGACCCCGGTAGCCTTGCGTGTGGCCGTCACCGCGCTTGCAGATGCCAGTTACACCTACACCGCAACTAAATCCAAGGCAGAGGCGCGAACCCTGCAAAAGGTGACTTTCGCCGTACCCAATGCCAAAGCATTGCGGCCTGATTTTGAACGTGCCTCGGCGGTGGTTGCAGGTATTGAGCTGGCCAAAGAGTGGGGTAACCGCCCGGCCAATCACGCCACGCCGACGCATTTGGCATTGGTGGCACAGGCACTGGCCGAACTACCCAATATCAAATGCGAGGTACTTGGCCCCAAAGAGGTGGCAAAACTGGGCATGGGCGCTTTTCAGGCCGTGGCCCAGGGCTCCGAGGAGCCTTTGCAATTCATCGTTTTGCGTTACAACGGCGCACCCAAGGCATCAGCACCGGTGGTTCTGGTTGGCAAAGGCATCACGTTTGACAGCGGTGGCATCTCAATCAAGCCTGCGGCTGAGATGGATGAGATGAAGTTCGACATGTGCGGCGCTGCCAGTGTGCTGGGTGTGTTGCGTACCCTGGCTGAACTGCAACCCGCCATCAATGTGGTCGGACTGATCCCCGCTTGTGAAAATCTGCCCAGCGGTCGTTCGGTCAAGCCTGGTGACGTGGTCACCAGCATGAGTGGTCAGACCATCGAGATTCTGAATACCGACGCAGAGGGGCGTTTGGTGCTGTGTGACGCCCTCACTTATGCAGAGCGTTTTAAACCGCAGGCGGTGCTTGATGTCGCCACCTTGACGGGCGCTTGTGTGATCGCGCTGGGCGCCGTGCGCAGTGGCATGTTTACCGTCAACGAGGCGTTGTCTGCCGCTTTGGTGAAGGCTGGTGAATCGTCGCAAGATCTGTGCTGGCCGATGCCGCTGGACGACGACTATGCAGAGGGTCTCAAAACCAGTTTTGCTGACGTGGCCAATGTTGGTGGACGCGCCGGCGGTGCGATCACTGCGGCCAAGTTTCTGCAACGATTCACCGAAAAATTCCCGTGGGCCCATCTGGACATCGCAGGGACGGCATGGAAGAGCGGTGCCGCCAAGGGCGCGACAGGTCGCCCCGTGGGCTTGCTGGTGGACTATCTCGTTGGACTTGAGAAGCGGGGTGAGCAGGCGTGACCACTGCTGCGTTCCACTTCAATGTTGACAACCGTCTGCACTACACCTGCCGTTTGGTGCGCAAAGCGGTCGCAGCGGGCAACCGCTTGGCCGTGACCGGTTCGGATGACATGTTGGGACAGCTTGACCGTGATTTGTGGATGTTTTCTGCCACTGAATTTCTGCCGCATTGCCGAAAGGATGAGGCAGCCTCTCTTGTGCAACGGTCTGCAGTGCTTTTGTGCGATTCTTTGACCGATGTGACTGGTAGCGATGTGCTTCTCAATCTTGCTGATTCCGTTCCAGTCGGTTTTGAGTCATTTGAGCGGGTGCTGGAGGTTGTCAGTGTGGATCCGCTGGAGCGTAGCCAAGCACGATTGCGCTGGAGACACTACACCCAAGCAGGCTTAACCCTGATTCAGCACGATCTTGGTCACAGGAGTGCATCGTGACTTCGCCCACGCAACCACCGCCGCGTTTTATTCCGACATTGACTGAGGTTGTCGATCCCGCGAGCCTTAACAGCACAGCCCGTCAGACCAGGCCCGATGTTGAAGCCTTGATTGACCAAGTGAGACGACAAGTTCAGCCAATTTTTGAGCGCAGACTGCAAGAAGAGTTTGAACGCTTGGTTCGCCGCCTGGTATCCAAGCAGTGGGACGATGTCAGCATCAGATTACAAGGCGAAATGGATATGTTTGTTCGCCAAGCTGTCCTGGATGCACTTGCCAATAAGAATTCCCCAGACCGATCAAATTGAGTTGCGTCAAGACGATAGATATATTGGCTGACCCTGGTATCTACCCTATAAAACTGGCGCAGAAATTGCTGTATTGTTCAGGTTGCTGAATTGTTCGATTCACAATTATTTTTTAACCTGGAGTTGTCTATGCAAATGAAATTGAAGTTGACTGTGGCCGCTGCTATTGCTGCTGCTGCCGGTGTTGCTCTGGCCCAAGAAGTTGTCAAGATTGGTAGCGTGGCTCCCATGTCGGGCAGTCAAGCTCATTACGGCAAGGACAATGAAAACGGCGTGCGCATGGCCATTGATGACCTGAATGCACAAAAAGTTGTCATTGGTGGCAAAACCATCAAGTTCGAAATCGCTGCTGAAGATGATGCAGCTGACCCAAAACAGGGCACGGCTGTTGCACAAAAACTGTGCGATGCCAAAGTGGCTGGTGTGGTGGGGCACTTGAACTCTGGGACGACCATTCCCGCAGCCAAGGTTTATAACGAATGTGGTATCCCGCACATCACGGGTGCTGCAACCAATCCCAACCTGACTAAACCAGGCTACAAAACTACCTACCGCATTATTGCGAATGACAATGCTTTGGGCGCTGGTTTGGCCATTTACGCGGCAGATACTCTGAAGCTCAAGAAGGTTGCAGTGATTGATGACCGTACCGCTTACGGTCAAGGCGTTGCTGAAGTTTTTGCAAAAATTGCCAAAACCAAAGGTATCGAGATTGTCGATCAGCAATTCACCACCGACAAAGCAACTGACTTTATGGCAATCTTGACCGCCATCAAGTCAAAGAAACCTGACGGTATTTTCTATGGTGGCATGGATGCACAAGCCGGTGCTATGTTGCGCCAAATGGATCAATTGGGTTTGTCCAACGTGAAATTCTTCGGCGGTGATGGCATTTGCACAACTGAGATTGTGAAGATCGCATCGGGTGCCAAGAGCCTGGACGGTGTGATTTGCGCTGAAGGTGGTTCTTCCATCGCCAAAATGCCTGGCGGTACCGCGTGGAAGGCCAAGTACGATTCCAAGTACCCAGGTCAATTCCAGATTTACAGCCCTTACACCTACGACGCAACGTTCGTTTTGGTTGATGCCATGAAGCGTGCCAACTCGACAGATCCCAAGGTGTATGTGCCGAAGATCATCGAAACAAACTTCAAGGGTGTGACTGCCAATATTGCCTTTGAACCCAATGGCGAGTTGAAAAACCCCTCTATGACCTTGTCGACCTATAAGGACGGCAAGAAGGTCGCCTTGAACTGATCATTCAGACCTCGAAAAAAGCCACCTTTAGGTGGCTTTTTTTTGTCTGTTTTGCAGAAGATGCAAAACAGACGTCAAGGCTCGGCTAAAATAGCGGGCTCGGAGCGGTGGATGAGCGGTTTAAGTCACACGCCTGGAAAGCGTGCGTGGGGTAAAACCCACCGCGGGTTCGAATCCCGCCTGCTCCGCCAAAAAGCAACCCCGTGTCAGTGATGACACGGGGTTTTCTTATTTGGGCGCCATTTTTATTTGTTGGTCTGAATCATCTTCATGGCAGAGGCCACCAGTGCAGACACTTCGGTCATGTTGCTGGGGATGATCAGTGTGGTGGTGGCGTCGGTGGCCACTTGGCTGTAGGCCTCCACCGCTTTTTCGGCCACCTTGAGTTGCACCGCCTGTTCACCGCCGGGCAGGCGGATCGCGGCTGCCACGCGTTCAATCGCCTGCGCATTGGCCTCAGCCACCGCCAGGATGGCGGCCGCCTGACCTTGGGCGTTGTTGATGGCGGCTTGTTTTTCACCCTCGGAGCGCGCAATAAAGGCCTCGCGTTCACCGGTGGCGATGTTGATCTGCTCTTGCCTGCGGCCTTCTGAGGCGGCGATCAGCGCACGTTTTTCACGCTCGGCGGTGATTTGTTGCTGCATGGCGTGCAGGATTTCTTTGGGTGGTGTCAGGTCCTTGATCTCGTAACGCAACACCTTCACGCCCCAGTTCAGTGCAGCTTCGTCAATGGCTTGCACCACCTGGGCGTTGATGATGTCGCGTTCCTCAAAGGTTTTGTCGAGTTCGAGTTTGCCTATCACCGAGCGCAGGGTGGTTTGGGCCAGTTGCGAAATGGCGGTGATGTAGTTGCTGGAGCCATAACTGGCGCGCATGGCGTCGGTCACCTGAAAGTACAGGATGCCGTCCACCTGCAACTGGGTGTTGTCGCGGGTGATACAGACCTGGCTGGGGATGTCGAGCGGGATTTCCTTGAGCACGTGTTTGTAGGCCACCTTGTCGATGAAGGGCATCAAAAAATTGAGCCCTGGTGTCAGGGTGCCGTTGTATTTGCCCAGACGTTCCACCACCCAGGCATGCTGCTGCGGTACCACTTTGATGGATTGCCAGACAAAGATGCCAGCGATAACAAACAAGATAACAGCGATTTCCATATCAGGCTCCAGAGGTAGATGTTCGGGTTGTTTTTAAAATCAGTCGGCTGCCCATCACTTCAACAATGGTGTGGCGGCCCGGGGTGGGGGCCTCACCGGGCGCGAGGGTCGCATCCCAGTGGGCGCCACGGTAGAACACGCTGCAGCTGCCGTCCTGACCAAAGCTGTCCACCTGCACCGTTTCACCGATGTCCAGGTTGACATCTTGGTTGGCGTTGGCCGGGGCGGCGGCGGGTTGCGACTTCTTGAACAGCCGCCAGGCCAGGACCGATCCGCCGCCAGCCAGCGCGGCCGTCACCCATTGCCCGGTAAGGGCCAAGCCAAGGTGGGCGGACACAGCCGCTGCCGCCAGGCCCAACGCCATCATCAGCAAATAAAACGTGCCTGAGACCAGCTCGAAGGCGACAAGCCCACCTGCAGCTAGCCACCAAAGCGTCGAATCAGCCATCTGGGTTTCCTGTAGTGTTGTGACTTCGCCATTTTCTGCAGAAAGCACGCAAGCGCGGCCAAATCCGACTTTTTAGTCCTTACACTTCGCGCCGATTTGTTCAATTATTTGCGTCGCTGGAGTTCGCCATGAAATTTCGCTTTCCCATCGTCATCATCGACGAAGACTACCGTTCTGAGAACACCTCCGGACTGGGCATTCGCGCCTTGGCGCAGGCGATTGAGTCGGAAGGGTTTGAGGTGCTGGGTGTCACCAGCTACGGCGATTTGAGCCAGTTTGCCCAGCAACAAAGCCGCGCCAGCACCTTCATTCTCTCGATCGATGACGAAGAGTTCACACCCGGTCCTGATCTGGACCCGGCGGTGCTCAACCTGCGGCACTTTATTGAGGAAGTGCGCCGCAAGAACCTGGACGTGCCGATCTACATCTATGGCGAAACCAAGACCAGCCGCCATCTGCCCAACGACATCCTGCGTGAATTGCATGGTTTCATCCACATGTTTGAGGACACGCCCGAGTTTGTGGCGCGTCACATCATCCGTGAGGCCAAAAGTTACCTCGAAGGCGTGCAGCCGCCATTTTTCAAAGCCTTGCTGGACTACGCCGAAGACGGTTCTTACTCGTGGCACTGCCCGGGGCACTCAGGCGGTGTGGCTTTTCTAAAAAGCCCGGTGGGCCAGATGTACCACCAGTTTTATGGTGAAAACATGCTGCGTGCCGACGTCTGCAACGCGGTCGAAGAACTGGGCCAGTTGCTCGACCACGATGGCGCCATTGGCAAAAGCGAGCGTAACGCCGCACGCATCTTCAATGCTGACCACTGCTTTTTTGTCACCAACGGCACCTCGACCTCCAACAAGATGGTCTGGCACCACACGGTGGCGCCCAACGATGTGGTGGTGGTGGACCGCAACTGCCACAAATCGATCCTGCACGCCATCATCATGACCGGTGCCATTCCGGTGTTTCTGAAGCCGACGCGCAACCACTTTGGCATCATCGGTCCTATCCCTAAGAGCGAGTTCGAGCCCGCCACCATCAAGGCCAAGATCAAGGCCAACCCGCTGGTCAAGGAACACCTGCCTGACGTCAATGTGGATCTGATCAAGCCGCGTGTGTTAACGCTGACCCAGTCCACTTACGACGGGGTGCTCTACAACACCCAGACTGTCAAAAACATGCTCGATGGTTATGTGGAGAACATCCATTTTGACGAAGCCTGGTTGCCCCATGCGGCGTTCCACCCGTTCTACGGCTCTTACCACGCGATGGGCAAACACCGGCCACGCCCCAAACACGCGATGGTTTACGCCACCCAGTCGATCCACAAGCTGCTGGCGGGTATCAGCCAGGCCAGCCATGTGCTGGTGCAGGATTCCCAAACCGTCAAGCTGGACAAACACCTGTTCAACGAGGCCTACCTGATGCACACCAGTACCAGCCCGCAGTACAGCATCATCGCCAGCTGCGATGTGGCTGCGGCCATGATGGAGCCACCCGGTGGCACCGCGCTGGTGGAAGAAAGCATCGCCGAAGCGCTGGACTTCCGCCGTGCCATGCGCAAGGTCGACGAAGAATACGGCGAGGACTGGTGGTTCAAGGTCTGGGGTCCAGACAAATTGGTCGATGAAGGGATTGGCCGCGCCGATGACTGGATCATCAAGGGTGAATCCCGCACCAACAAGAACGGCGTTCACTGGCACGGCTTTGGCAAGATGGCAGCGGGTTTCAACATGCTCGACCCGATCAAGTCCACCATCGTCACACCCGGCATGGACCTGAACGGCAAGTTTGCCAAGACCGGCATCCCCGCCAGCATCGTCACCAAGTTCCTGGCGGAACACGGTGTGGTGGTGGAAAAAACCGGGCTCTACAGCTTCTTCATCATGTTCACCATCGGCATCACCAAGGGCCGCTGGAACAGCATGTTGACCGCGCTGCAGCAGTTCAAGGACGACTACGCCAAAAACCAGCCGATGTGGCGCATCCTGCCTGAGTTTTGTCAGAAACACCCCAGGTACGAAAACATGGGCCTGGCCGACCTGTGCCAGCATATCCACCAGCTTTACGCCAAATACGACATTGCGCGCCTGACCACCGACATGTACCTGAGCGACCTGACGCCGGCCATGAAACCGAGTGATGCTTACGCCCATATTGCGCTGCGCAAGACCGAGCGGGTGGAAATCGACCATCTGGAAGGTCGCATCACCGTGGGCTTGGTCACACCTTACCCGCCGGGCATTCCCTTGCTGATCCCGGGCGAAGTGTTCAACAAGAAGATCGTGGATTACCTGAAGTTCTCACGCGAGTTCAATGCCCAGTGTCCGGGCTTTGAGACCGATATCCACGGCTTGGTGGAAGAGCCCGGGGCAGATGGCCAAGTGCGCTACTTTGCGGACTGTGTGAAGTCCTGAGCGGGGCTGGAAGAGTCTGAAATTGATAGCTACTAGCCCTTATGAAATAAGGGCTAGAGCCATATTTCTCTTAAGAACCGGCAGATTCAACCACCGCCACGGCAGTCTGGCTGACACCGCAATCCACATAAGAGATTTGGCCGGTCATGCCCGAGGACAGGTCGCTAAGCAGGAAGGCGGCCACGTTGCCCACCTCATCAATCGTCACATTGCGCTTGAGTGGCGATGCCGAGGCCGAAATGCCCAACAGCTTGCCAAAGTCCTTGATACCGCTGGCTGCCAGTGTCTTGATGGCGCCCGCGCTCAGGCCGTTGACCCGGATGCCCCGGCCACCAATGGCATCGGCCAGATAACGCACCGATGATTCGAGAGAGGCTTTGGCCAAGCCCATGGTGTTATAGCTCGGCACCACACGCACACCACCCAGGTAGGTCAGTGTCAGCAAGGATGCGGTGTCGCTCAGGTAGGGCAGGGCGGCTTTGGCCATGGCCGGGAAGCTGTAAGCGCTGATGTCGTGCGCAATGCGGAAGTTTTCGCGCGTCAGACCATCCAAAAAGTTGCCGGCAATCGCTTCGCGCGGGGCATAACCAATGCTGTGCACAAAACCGTCGAAGGTGGGCCAGTGGGTGGCCAAGTCGGTGAACAACTTCTCGATTTGGGCGTCGTCGGCCACATCGCAATCAAAAATCAGCTTGGAGTCGAAATCTGCCGCAAACTCGGTGATGCGGTCTTTAAAACGTTCGCCCACATAGCTGAATGCCAGTTCCGCGCCCTGTGCGTGGCAAGCCTTGGCAATGCCGTAAGCGATGGAGCGGTTGGACAACACGCCGGTAATCAATAGTTTTTTGCCTGTCAGGAATCCCATTTCGACCTCTTCAAATTTCTTGCTGCCGGAAAAAGCACTGCAAACGACGCCATCAAGCTGGCCCATGAAACTGCAGTGACAGATGATGCAGAATTGTCGCATGCGTTGCCTTGTGTTTTTTGTGTGCTTGTTGTGGATCAACCCGCTCTGGGCAGCGCATGGTTACGCCCTGTGGGGCGACTTGAAGTATCCGGCCGGTTTTGAGCATTTTGACTATGTCAAGCCGACCGCGCCCAAGGGCGGTGAGCTGCGTCTGGTCAGCAATTGGCGTGTCTCCACCTTTGACAAATACAACCCGTTCACCATCAAGGGCACGCCCCCGGCCTACCTGTCTGAGCTGATGTTTGACAGCCTGCTCGCCGGTTCCTCCGACGAAACCGGCTCCGGTTACGGACTGCTGGCGCAGGACGTGACGGTGTCGCCGGACGGGCTCAGTGTCATCTTCAAGTTGCGTCCCCAGGCACGTTTTCACAATGGCGACCCGGTGTTGGGCCGCGATGTGAAGTTCAGTTTTGATGCACTGACAGGGCCTTACACCTCACCCGCCTACAAAACGTTACTGAACGATGTGGCCGGTCTCGATGTGTTGGACGATTCCACCGTGCGTTACCGCTTTAAAAAACCCAATCGCGAACTGCCACTGACGGTGGGTAGCCTGCCAGTGTTCAGCCACGCTTGGGGCATGGAAAACGGCAAAGCCAAGCGGTTTGATGAGATCGTTACCGACACGCCGATTGGCAGCGGTCCTTACAAAATTGGCCCGGTGCGGTTTGGCAAGGACATCACCTACGTGCGTGATCCGGCTTATTGGGCCAAAGACCTGAATGTGCGCCGCGGCACTGCCAACTTTGATCGCATCACCGTCAAGATTTACAAGGACAGCACGGCTCGGCTGGAGGCGCTGAAGGCGGGTGAGTTTGACCTGATGCGGTTTTTCTCGACGGGAGATTGGGCGCGCCGTCTTAACGGCAAACGCTTTGACACTGGTGAACTGGTCAAAAAGGAATACCCGCACCATTTGCCCACCGGTTTTCAAAGTTATGTGCTCAACACCCGGCGCGATTTGTTCAAGGATGTGCGGGTGCGCCAGGCGCTGGGGCTGGCGATGGACTTTGAGTGGATGAGTCGGCAACTGTTTTACAACGCCTACCAGCGCGTCAACGGCCTGTTTGGCAACACCGACTGTGCCGCCAGCGGCTTACCGAGTCAGGCGGAACTCGCCTTGCTGGCCCCTTGGCGCAAGCAGGTGCCCGAAGCGGTGTTTGGCCCGATGACTATTCCACCGAGCACTGACCCTCCATCATCCCTGCGTACTAACTTGCGTCAGGCGCAGGCCTTGTTGCAGGCGGCGGGCTGGACGTTTCGTGACGGCGCGCTGCGCAACGCCCAGGGTCAAGCCTTTGAAATGGAGTTTCTGGATAGCAACGAAGGCATCATTCGCCTTGTGTCGCCTTGGGCGCGCAACCTGGAAAAGCTCGGTATCACACTCAAGTTCAGACCGGTGGACTTTGCGTTGTACCAGCAGCGGCTGCAGAAATTCGAGTTTGATATGACCTTAATTAACTATCCTGGCACCAACAATCCCGGTCAGGAATTTGCCGACATGTTTGGCTCCAAGGCCGCTAACCAAGAAGATTCTGGCAACATCAGCGGCATGAAAAGCCCCGCTGTGGATGCCCTGATCAGCCAGATGACCGCAGCCAAATCCAAAGCCGAGCTATTGCCCGCCTGCCGCGCCCTGGAACGCGTGATCACACACAGCCATGTGCTGATTCCCGCGTGGTCGGCCAATACCCACCGCATGGTGTTCAACAACTGGCGACTGGACCAGCCACCCGTCATGCCCCCTTATGCCCAGGGTGAAGGCTGGGCGATTGACACCTGGTGGGCCAGAAGATGAACACCCCCCGGCTTGCCCACTTTCACGGCATCGGCAAGAGCCGATGCCGCTCCTGGCCGCTTCACATGCCTGCCGCCCGAGGCGGGGCAACACCTGTGGCCCGGCGAAGTCGGTTCCACGGTGTTTCTGGCTTTTGCGCTGTAGCTGGCCTACACCAACTGATGGCACGGTATTGATATGTGGCTTTACATCCTTAAACGCCTGCTGCTGATGGTTCCCACGCTGTTGGGGGTGCTGCTGATCACCTTTGTGGTGATCCAGTTCGTGCCTGGTGGCCCAGTGGAGCAATACCTGGCTGAAGCCAAAGCCGGTGCGGGCAAGGGTTCTGTGGCCGAAGGCGGGGGGCTGAGCTACCGCGGTGCGCAGGGGGTCGACCCGAAACGCATTGAGCAAATCAAGGCCCTGTACGGCTTCGACAAACCGGCGCACGAGCGGTTCTTTCAGATGTTGGGACAGTTTGCCCACTTTGATCTCGGCCGGAGTTTTTTCCAGAACAAAAGTGTGTCGGAACTCATCTGGGAGAAGTTACCCGTGTCGGTCAGTCTGGGCTTGTGGACGTTTTTTATCAGTTACCTGATCGCGGTTCCGCTGGGTGTGGCCAAAGCAGTGCGCGCCGGTTCCAAGTTTGACTTGCTGACCACGCTGCTGGTGCTGGTGGGTTACGCGATACCCGGCTTTGTGCTGGGTGTGGTGGTGCTGGTGATTTTTGGTGGCCAACTGCAGTGGTTTCCGCTGCGCGGGCTGACCAGCAGCAACTGGGACGAGCTGAGCTGGGGCGCCCGTGTGGTGGACTACCTGTGGCACATCGCGCTGCCGGTCACTGCGATGGTGCTGGGCAGTTTTGCGGTGACCACCATGCTCACCAAAAACGCTTTTCTGGAAGAAATCCGCAAGCAATACGTGATCACCGCCCGTGCCAAAGGGCTGAGCGAGCGCCAGGTGTTGTGGAAACACGTGTTCCGCAACGCGCTGATCCCGATCGTCACAGGCTTTCCGGCGGCGTTTATCGGTGCGTTTTTCACTGGCTCGCTGTTGATCGAAACCCTGTTTTCGCTGGACGGTCTGGGCCTGCTGAGTTATGAGAGTGTCATCCGACGTGATTACCCGGTGGTACTGGGCACGCTGTATTTCTTCACGCTGATTGGGCTGGTGACCAAGTTGATTTCAGACCTGTCTTATGTTTGGGTGGACCCGCGTGTTCGATTTGACTAAGCCCCCTGTTGCGGACTCGCTGCCCCGGCATCAGCGTAAGCTGATGTCGCAAGTAGCCGCCTCCGCCCCACCAAAGGGCAATACCTGCGGCTTGGCAAAGCCAGTTCCGCGGTGTTTCTGGCTTGACGCTTTTGCCATTCCAGCCGGTGTACGAAAAGGTGGACTGTCATGACCACCCCTTCCCGAACACCGTCTGCGCGCGCCTGGCAGCGCTTCAAGCGCAATCGGCTGGGCTTCTGGAGTTTGATCGCGTTCTGTACGCTTGTGCTGCTGAGCCTGTTTGCCGAGGTGATCAGCAATGATCGGCCACTGTTGGTGCGCTACCAGGGTGAGTTTTATGTGCCGGTACTCAAAGACTATTCCGAGAAAACTTTTGGGGGTGACTTTGAGGCCAGCACCGATTACCTTGACCCGTTTATCCGCGAACGCCTGAACTCCAACGGCAACTGGGCGCTGTTTGCTCCCAACCCGTATGGCCCCAAAACGCTGAACTACTTTGCCAAGGCCCCCAACCCGTCCGGGCCCACGCGCGAGAACTGGCTGGGCACCGATGACCGGGGTCGCGATCTGCTGGCGCAGCTGATTTATGGCTTTCGCGTCAGCGTCCTGTTTGCGCTGGCGCTCACGGCCATCGGCACCGTGCTTGGAATCGTCATCGGGGCGATCCAGGGGTTTTTTGGTGGCAAAACCGACCTGGCTTTTCAGCGCTTTATCGAAATTTGGGGTTCGATGCCCGAGTTGTACCTGCTGATCATTTTCAGCGCGGTGTTTGCGCCCAGCTTGGCACTGCTGCTGGTGCTGCTGAGCCTGTTTGGCTGGATGGCTCTGTCGGACTATGTGCGTGCCGAGTTTTTGCGCAACCGCCAGCTTGATTACGTGCGTGCGGCGCGATCGCTGGGCGTGAGCAACTGGCACCTCATCACCCGGCACCTGCTGCCCAACAGCATGACACCGGTGGTGACGTTTTTGCCGTTTCGCATGAGCGGTGCCATTCTGGCGTTGACCTCGCTCGATTTTTTGGGCCTGGGTGTGCCGCCGGGCACCCCGTCGCTGGGGGAGCTGCTGTCGCAAGGCAAAAACAACATCGACGCCTGGTGGATTTCGTTGTTCACCTTTGTCGTGCTGGTGGTCACGCTGCTGCTGCTGACTTTCATGGGGGATGCGCTGCGTGACGCGCTGGACCCGCGCAAGGCTGACGTATGAGCCAGAACGCCACACCCTTGCTCAGCGTGCATGACCTGTTGGTGTCTTTTGGTCAGCACACCGTGGTGCACGGCATCAGCTTTGCCATCAACCCAGGTGAAAAGCTGGCCTTGGTCGGTGAATCCGGCTCGGGCAAGACGGTCTCTGCGCTGAGTTTATTGCGTCTGGTAGACAATGCACAAATCAGCGGCCGGGCCTTGTTCGATGGGCATGATCTGCTCTCATTAGAAGAGCGTGAGCTGCGGGCGATCCGTGGCCAGGATATCGCCATGATTTTTCAGGAGCCGATGACGGCGCTGAATCCGCTGATGAGCGTGGGCGACCAGATTTCTGAAGTTATTGCACTAAAACGTGGTCTAGCCCAGATAAAGTGTGCACAGATAGCTATTGAATTGCTAGCAGAAGTCGGCATCGACGAGCCACAGCGCCGTTACCGAGCCTATCCGCACCAACTCAGTGGCGGGCAACGCCAGCGCGCCATGATCGCGATGGCGCTGGCTTGTCAGCCCAAATTGCTGTTGGCTGACGAACCCACCACCGCGCTGGATGTCAGCCTGCGTGGCCAGATTTTGGACCTGCTGGATCGCCTGCAGCGCGAGCATGGGATGGCAGTGTTGATGATCACCCACGACCTGAACCTGGTGCGCCGTTTTGCCGACCGTGTGGTGGTGATGGAGCAAGGCCACATCGTGGAGGAGGGTGCTACAGCGCCCCTCTTTGAGCGACCGCAACACCCGTACACACAGCGCCTGATGGCCAGCCGCCCCGAGCGTGATCCGTTGGTAACAGACCCGATTTCCAGTGACTACCCCCCTGTCTTGACGGCTCAAGGCCTGCGTGTGAGTTATCCAACGCACCTACCAGGTTTGCGTGGCTGGTTCAAGCGCGGCGAGTTTGTTGCCGTACAGGGGGCAGACTTCACTTTGGCGGCTGGTCAGACGCTGGGTGTGATCGGTGAGTCGGGCTCGGGCAAGTCCACACTGGCGTTGGCCGTGCTGGGTTTGCTGCCTAGCCAGGGTCAATTGAGCGTTGCGGGTGCCAGTTGGGGTGCCACTGGTGCGGCGAACAAAGCCTTGCGTCGGCAGATTCAAGTGGTGTTTCAGGACCCGTTTTCGTCACTGTCGCCCCGTTTGACGGTGGAAGAAATCGTGGGCGAAGGCTTGAGCGTGTTTGAGCCGCAGCTGCCACCAGACCAGCGCCGCCAACGTGTGGTGCAAGCCCTGCAAGATGTTGGGCTGGATGTGGACACCGCTGGCGTTCTTGGCTCCTTGCTCGGGCGTTACCCGCATGAGTTCTCGGGTGGTCAGCGCCAACGCCTGGCGATTGCCCGGGCGTTGATCATCCAGCCGCAGATCCTGGTGCTGGATGAGCCGACCAGCGCGCTGGACGTGACGGTGCAAAAGCAGGTGTTGCAAATGCTGCAGCGCCTGCAGCGCGAGCGGGGCTTGAGCTATCTGTTGATCACCCATGATGTGGCCGTGATTCGCGCCATGGCGCATACGGTGATGGTGATGAAAACCGGACAAGTTGTGGAATCCGGCCCGGTTGAGACGGTGTTGACCCATCCAAAGCACGCTTACACCCAAATTTTGGTGCGTTCTGCAGATTAAAGCGTTAAAAATCAAAGCTTTTCGGGCATTTTTCAGGTACAATCCGTCGCTTCACGACCAAACGGGCGAGTCACTTCCGCCCGTTTTTTTTGGTCGATTGTTTTTGGGTGCATTGCGGCTTTATCTGGGGTTTTGGTGGCGCTAAAAGAAATCGTTGAACAAACTGTCATTGGCTTGGGTTATGACCTGGTGGAGATTGATCGCTCTGCTGGTGGTTTGCTGCGCGTCACGATTGACTTGCCTTGGGTGCCGCCGGTTGATGGTGTGACTGCATCGGAGCAATTTGTCACCGTTGAGGATTGTGAAAAAGTCACGCGCCAGCTGCAGTTTGCGCTTGAGGTTGATGCCATAGAGTACAAGCGGCTGGAGGTGTCCTCGCCGGGTATTGATCGGCCGCTGCGGCATCAGCAGGACTTTGAGCGTTTTGTGGGTCAGGTGATTGACGTCACCCTCAAGGTGCCGCTGGGTGCGGCGGCTGCTGGTCAGGTCAATGCCAATCGCAAAAAATTTCGAGGTGTGCTGGAGTTGGCTGAGCAGGTGCCGGGTTTGGCAGTGCCGATTGCTGGTAGCTGGCAGATTGTCTGGCGTGATGAGCCTGAGGTAAAGCCTGGTGCGCGAGTCAGTAAAAAGCGCCCCTTGGCGCCGCTGCAGGCGTTGGGTTTCACGCTTGATGAGTTGCGGGATGCACGCTTGGCGCCAATCGTTAGCTTCAAGGGCAGGGGAGGCGCTGGCACTGCGCAGGCCGGTGGCGAAGAATTTGAATCGAATTGAAATAGGAGACTCATGGCATGAATCGCGAAATGTTAATGTTGGTGGACGCCATTTCACGTGAGAAAAACGTGGAACGAGACGTGGTGTTTGGCGCGGTTGAGGCGGCGCTGGCACAGGCGACAAAAAAGCTTTACGCGGGTGATGTGGATATCCGTGTGTCTTTAAATCGGGATACCGGTGTTTATGAGACTTTCAGGCGCTGGCATGTGGTTCCTGATGAAGCAGGTCTGCAGTTGCCGGACCAGGAAATTTTGCTGTTTGAGGCGCTTGAGCAAATTCCGGATATTGAAGTCGATGAGTACATCGAGGAGTCTGTTGAATCGTTGCCGATTGGTCGTATTGGTGCCATGGCGGCCAAACAGGTCATTCTGCAAAAAATCCGCGATGCTGAGCGTGAAATGCTGCTCAATGACTTCATGTCGCGTGGTGACAAGATTTTTGTGGGTACGGTCAAGCGCATGGATAAAGGCGACCTGATTGTTGAATCTGGTCGTGTTGAAGGTCGTTTGCGTCGCGGCGAAATGATCCCCAAGGAAAATTTCCGTACCGGTGACAGGGTCCGCGCCATGATCATGGAAGTGGATTTGACCTTGCGTGGTGCGCCGATTGTGCTGTCGCGTTCGGCGCCTGAGTTCATGATTGAACTGTTCCGCAATGAGGTGCCTGAGATCGAGCAGGGTCTGCTGGAAATCAAATCCTGCGCCCGCGACGCTGGTTCACGCGCCAAGATTGCGGTGCTTTCGCACGACAAGCGTGTGGACCCCATTGGCACCTGTGTGGGTGTGCGTGGTACCCGTGTGAATGGCGTGACCAATGAGCTTGCAGGTGAGCGAGTTGATATTGTGTTGTGGAGCGAAGATCCTGCGCAGTTCGTGATTGGTGCCTTGGCGCCTGCTAATGTGTCGAGCATTGTGGTGGACGAAGAACGTCATGCCATGGATGTGGTGGTGGACGAGGAAAATCTGGCTATCGCGATTGGCCGAGGCGGTCAAAACGTTCGCTTGGCTTCCGAATTGACGGGCTGGAAAATCAATATCCTGGATGCGGCAGAGTCTGCCGAGAAGCAAGCCAGTGAGGTTGATGCAAGCCGTGCCTTGTTCATGGAGAAGCTCGACGTCGATGAGGAAATTGCCGATCTGTTGATTGCTGAAGGTTTCATCAGCCTTGAGCAGGTCGCCTATGTTCCGCTCGAAGAAATGCTCGAAATCGAAAGTTTTGACGAAGATACTGTCAACGAACTGCGGACCCGTGCGAAGGATGCTTTGTTGACGATGGAAATCGCCAACGAAGAAAATGTGAGCAAGGTGGCCACAGAGTTGCGTGATCTGGAAGGACTTACCGCCGAGCACATCAGCAACTTGGCTGAACACGGCATTCACACCCTGGACGATTTTGCGGACTTGGCTGTGGATGAACTCACTGACATCACGGGACAATCTGAAGAGGTTGCAACGGCGATGATTATGAAAGCACGCGCGCACTGGTTCTCCGGTGATGCTGCGTCTCAAACGTCTTGAATCATGAATACAAAGTTTCAGTAAAGGCTGGCGGCCGCCTTGAAGGCGGTTTCAGCCGAAACCAAAGGTTACCCCACAAATGTCCAGTATGACCGTCGCCGAGTTTGCAAACGAACTCAAAAAATCCTCCGACACTTTGCTTGAGCAACTGAAGTCGGCTGGCGTGGCTAAATCAGCCCCGACAGACACACTCACAGAGGCCGATAAACAGCGTCTCTTGGGTTTTCTTCAAACCGCCCACGGCACGCCTTTGGCTGAGCGTAAAAAGATTACTCTGGTCAAAAAGTCGACCACTGAAATCAAGCAGGCCGATGCCACCGGCAAGGCGCGGACGATTCAGGTCGAGGTTCGTAAAAAGCGCACTTTTGTGCGCCGGGATGAACCTGCGGATGCGACTGGCAGTGGGGTGGTAGGTGAGCATGCGGTTGAAGCACAGGACAGTCCTGAGCCTTTGATTGACCACGCTGAGCTGGCTCGTCGAGAAGAAGAGGCTCGTCGCCAGGCTGAGTTGATCCGTCGTCAAGAGGAAGAGCTTGCCGAGCGTCGTCGCCAGCGAGAGGCGCAGGAAGCCGCTGCCCGTGAAGCGGCGGAGCGGCAAGCTGCCGCTCAAGCTGCGCAAGCTTTGGCAGAGCGTCAGAAAGCGCAAGCAGAACAGGCCGCCGCTGTGGTTGTCTCTCCGGTTCACAACGAGGCTGCCGAAGCGGCCATGGCTCAATCTAAAGCGGTTGCTGTAGAAAAAGCCGCTGCTGAGCAGCAATTGCAAGCCCATGCCAAGGAAAAGGCTGCAGCCGAGTCTCAAAGCCGTGCTGCTGAAGAACAGGCGCGTGCGCTTGATTTGAACGAGCGTCGTCGCAAGGCCGAAGCCGAAGCCGCGGCTATTCGTTTGATGATGTCTCAGCCTGGCAAGAAGTTGCCACCCAAAAAAGAAGAGCCACCCAAGCCTGCGCCAGAAGCGGCCAAAGCGGGTATCAAAGGAACCCTGCACAAGCCAGCTGGTGGTGGCACGGCCAAGCCCGCCACTCCCGCGCCTGGTGGCGCTACGGCTGCAGCTGGTGCTGGCAAAGAGGTGAAGTCAGCCAAGCTCTCTAGCAGCTGGGCAGGTGATCCAGCCAAGAAAAAGGGAATCCCAACGCGTGGTGACACCGGTGCGGGTGCAGGTCGCAACAGCAATTGGCGTGGGGGGCCGCGCGGTCGGCGTAACAGCAATGACCGTGATCGTGATGATCACCAAAGCCAGTCGGCACCAGTTGAAGCGCGCGTGCTTGAAGTGCATGTGCCTGAAACCATCACCGTGGCTGAATTGGCGCACAAGATGGCGGTCAAGGCTTCAGAGGTGATCAAACACCTGATGAAGCTGGGTCAGATGGTCACCATCAACCAGCCCTTGGACCAAGATACCGCCATGATTCTGGTGGAAGAAATGGGTCACAAAGCCATCGTGGCAGCGCTGGACGATCCGGAAGCCTTCACCGACGACGAAGTGTCCTTGCAGCAAGCTGAGTCTTTGTCGCGAGCACCTGTGGTGACCGTGATGGGCCACGTGGACCATGGTAAAACGTCCTTGCTGGATTACATCCGTCGCACCAAGGTGGCGTCGGGTGAAGCCGGCGGGATCACACAGCACATCGGTGCTTACCATGTGGAAACGGCACGCGGTATGGTGTCTTTCCTCGATACCCCTGGTCACGAGGCTTTTACAGCCATGCGTGCTCGTGGTGCGCAAGCAACTGACATCGTGATTCTGGTGGTGGCTGCGGATGACGGTGTCATGCCTCAAACCAAAGAAGCCATCAAACATGCCAAAGCCGCTGGCGTGCCGATTGTGGTCGCAATCACCAAGGCAGACAAACCCGACGCTAACCCGGATCGTGTCAAAAACGAATTGGTGGTGGAGGACGTGATTCCTGAAGATTTTGGTGGTAACTCACCGTTTGTCTCGGTGTCCTCCAAAACCGGTATGGGGATTGATGAATTGCTCGAGCAGGTGCTGTTGCAAGCCGAAGTTCTGGAACTCAAGGCGCCGGTGGATGCCATGGCCAAGGGCCTGGTCATCGAAGCACAGTTGGACAAAGGTCGCGGCCCGGTGGCCACCGTGCTGGTGCAAAGCGGTACGCTCAAAACCGGTGACGTGGTGTTGGCTGGTCAAACCTACGGCCGGGTGCGCGCCATGCTGGACGAAAACGGCAAGACGATCAAAACGGCTGGCCCATCGATTCCGGTTGAAATCCAAGGCTTGACCGAAGTGCCGCAGGCTGGCGATGAGTTCATGGTGCTGTCGGATGAACGCCGGGCCCGTGAAATCGCAACCTATCGTGCTGGTAAGTTCCGCAACACAAAATTGGCCAAACAACAAGCCGCCAAGCTGGAGAACATGTTCACAGACATGACTGCTGGCGAGGTCAAGATGGTGCCGATCATTGTCAAGGCCGATGTGCAGGGTTCGCAAGAAGCGCTGTCGCAGTCCTTGCTCAAGCTGTCCACCGACGAAATCAAAGTGCAGTTGGTGTACGCAGCGGTCGGTGGTATCAGCGAGTCAGACGTCAATTTGGCCATCGCTGCCAAAGCGGTCATCATCGGCTTTAACACCCGTGCTGACGCTGGAGCCCGCAAATTGGCCGAAAGCAATGGCGTCGACATCCGTTATTACGACATCATTTACGATGCGGTCGATGATCTGAAGCTGGCGATGTCGGGCATGCTGACACCGGACAAGAAGGAAGAAATCATTGGTACGGCCGAAATCCGCCAGATTTTCAAGGTCTCCAAGATCGGCTCCATCGCGGGTTGTATGGTTACCTCGGGTGTGGTTCGCCGCACTGCACGTTTGCGTCTGTTGCGTCAAAACACGGTCATCTATACCGGCGAACTCGATTCGCTCAAGCGTTTCAAGGACGATGCCAAGGAAGTGCGCGAAGGCTTCGATTGCGGCTTGAACATCAAGAACTACAACGATATCCAAGAGGGTGACGTGCTCGAGTTCTTTGAGATCCGCGAAGTGGCCCGTACGCTGTAACCTGACGAGATATCTACGTGCGTCAAAAAGCAGCTACCCCCAATCGCGCCTTCAAGGTGGCCGATCAGATCCAGCGCGATCTGACCGAATTGATCGCGCGCGAGTTGAAAGACCCGCGCGTGGGCATGGTGACCTTGCAAGGGGTTGAGGTCACACCCGACTATGCCCATGCCAAGGTTTTTTTCAGCCTATTGGCTGGTGATGTGAAGGCGTGTACCGAGGGTTTGAACCAGGCGGCGGGCTTTTTGCGAGCCGGACTGTTCAAGCGCCTGCACATTCATACGGTGCCCACACTGCACTTCGTGTACGACCAAACCCCCGAGCGTGCTGCCGACATGAACGCATTGATTGCGCGTGCGGTTGCCTCGCGAGTCAAGGACGACTGACCCAATATGAATGCGCCGCGTGCACGGGTTGCCAGGCGCCCCGTGCATGGGGTGCTGTTGCTGGACAAACCACTGGGTTGGTCCAGTAACGATATTTTGCAAAAGGTGAAATGGTTGTTGCGCGCCGAAAAAGCGGGCCACACCGGGACGCTGGATCCTCTGGCCAGTGGTGTGTTGCCGCTGTGTTTTGGTGCAGCGACCAAATTCAGCCAGTTACAACTGGATGCGGACAAAACGTATGAAGCTGTGATGTGCCTGGGTGTCAAAACCAGCACGGCGGATGCGGAAGGTGATGTGATTGAAACCCGTCCGGTGGCGGTCTCGCCAGACGATGTGGCGCGGGTGGCGGCCCAATTTAGGGGGGCCATCAGCCAAGTACCGCCGATGCACAGCGCCTTGAAGAAGGATGGTAAGGCCTTGTACGAATACGCCCGGGCCGGTGTCGAGGTTGAGCGTGCGCCCCGCCAGGTTCACATTCACGAACTAAATATGGCTCTAGCCCTTGATAATAAAGGGCGGAGTGCTATTTATTTGAAAGTAAAGTGCAGCAAAGGAACCTATATCCGTACTTTGGGCGAAGATATTGGCGAGGCTTTGGGCTGTGGTGCTCACTTGAGCGCTTTGCGTCGGGTTGGCACCGGTGGGTATCGCGCGGCACAGTGTGTGACGCTGGAAGCGCTGGAAGCCATGGATGAAGCCAATCGCCTGGCCTGCCTGTTGCCAGTGTCGTCTTTGTTGACTGATCACATGGTGGTCATGCTGGACGGCGAGAATGCTGCCAGGTTTTTGAGCGGATTGCGGCGTCGGGGCGCTTGGCCAGATGCCTCGCAGGTGGCGGTGTATGCAGAAAATGGCCAGGTGCTGCTGGGTACAGCCCAGGTGGTGGCAGGTGAATTGATCCCCGGGCGTTTGCTGAGCCCGATTGAAATTGAACAGATGACTCAAGCTATTTAAGAAAGTGAACCATGGCTCATAAACAAATCCGAAACATTGCGATCATCGCCCACGTCGACCATGGCAAAACCACCATGGTTGACCAGTTGCTGCGCCAGTCCGGCACCTTTGCCGAACACGAAAAAGTGGTCGACACGGTGATGGACAACAACGCGATTGAAAAAGAGCGTGGCATCACAATTCTGGCCAAGAACTGCGCCGTGACCTGGCAAGGCACCCACATCAACATCGTCGACACCCCCGGACACGCCGACTTCGGTGGTGAAGTGGAACGTGCCCTCTCGATGGTCGACGGTGTGGTGTTGTTGATCGACGCGCAAGAAGGCCCGATGCCGCAGACCCGTTTTGTCACCAAAAAGGCTTTGGCCCTGGGTTTGAAGCCGATTCTGGTGGTGAACAAGGTGGACAAGCCCGGTGCGCGTCCGCAGTTTGTGGTGAATGCCGCGTTTGACTTGTTTGACAAACTTGGTGCCACCGATGAACAACTGGATTTCCCGGTGGTCTACGCCTCGGGTATCAATGGCTGGTCGTCGCTGGAAGAGGGCGGCCAGGGTGAGCAGTGGGGGCCCGACATGTCGGCCCTGTTCGACACCATCCTCAAACACGTGCCGCACCAGCAGGGTGACCCTGCGGCACCACTGCAGTTGCAAATTTCTGCGCTCGATTTCTCGACCTTCGTTGGTCGTATTGGTGTGGGCCGTATCAGCCAGGGCACACTGCGTCCGATGATGGACGTGGTGGTCATGGAAGGCCCTGACGGCAAGGCCGTCAAAGGCCGTGTCAACCAGGTGCTGACCTTCCAGGGCCTGGAGCGCGTGCAAGCCACCGACGCCGGTCCTGGCGAGATCGTGTTGATCAACGGTATCAGTGACGTTGGTATCGGCGTGACCATTACCGACCCGACCAACCCGGCGCCACTGCCCATGCTCAAGGTGGACGAGCCGACGCTGACGATGAACTTCTGCGTCAACACCAGCCCATTGGCGGGTCGTGAAGGCAAATACGTCACCAGCCGCCAGATCTGGGACCGCCTGCAAAAAGAGTTGCAACACAACGTGGCTTTGCGCGTCAAGGAAACCGACGAAGAAGGTATTTTTGAAGTCATGGGCCGCGGCGAACTGCACTTGACGATTCTGTTGGAAAACATGCGCCGCGAAGGTTTTGAGATGGCTGTCTCCAAGCCACGCGTGGTGATGAAGATGGTTAATGGTGAAAAATACGAGCCCATTGAGCTGGTGACCGCCGACATCGAAGAGCAGCATCAGGGTGGCGTGATGCAGGCCTTGGGCGAGCGCAAGGGCGATCTGGTCAATATGGAGCCAGACGGCCGTGGTCGCGTGCGCCTGGAATACCGCATTCCGGCGCGTGGCCTGATTGGTTTTACCAATGAGTTCCTGAACTTGACGCGTGGCTCTGGCCTGATCTCGAACATCTTCGACAGCTACGAGCCGCACAAAGGCGACATCGGCGGCCGCAAAAACGGTGTCCTGATTTCCATGGATGCGGGTGAAATTTTCACTTACGCGCTTGGCAAGCTCGATGACCGTGGCCGCATGTTCGTCAAGCCTAACGATCCGGTTTACGAGGGCATGATTGTGGGTATCCACAGCCGCGACAACGATCTGGTCGTCAATGCCACGCGTACCAAGCAGCTGACCAACTTCCGTGTGTCAGGCAAGGAAGATGTTGCCAAGATCACGCCGCCAATTGAATGCACGCTGGAATACGGTGTGGAGTTCATCGAGGACGATGAGCTGGTCGAAATCACGCCCAAGTCAATTCGACTGCGCAAGCGTTATCTGACCGAGGGCGAGCGCAAACGCGCCGGGCGCTAAAGCTTATAGGCAATCGCAAAGGCGTTGTCAGTCCCGCTTAGGCGGTGATGACAGCGCCTTTTTGACGTTTGAGGCGTCTCTTTTGATGTGGGAAGGTGATTTTTGAAACTCTCGCATAACCGTGCAGTGCTGCTGATGGTGGCGGTCACCCTGATGTGGTCCACTGCTGGGGTGGTCACGCGCCATCTGGAGCAGGCTCAGAAATTTGAGGTGACCTTTTGGCGCAGCTTCTTCAACGTGCTGTGTCTGCTGGTCATACTGCCGGTGTTGCAGGGTCGAGGCGTTTTTGCGCGCATGCGCTACGGCGGTACCGCTCTGTGGGCCTCTGGGTTGTGTTGGTGTGGCATGTTCACCTTTTTCATGGTGGCCATCATGCTCACGACGGTGGCCAATGTGCTGGTCACCATGTCTTTAGCGCCCTTGCTGACGGCACTGGCCGCTCGCCTGTTCATTGGGCACCGTATTCCAGCGCGAACCTGGGCGGCCATCTGTGTGGCTGGCTTTGGCATTGCCTACATGTATGCCAGTCAGTTAGGGCAGGGGATCAGTTTGGCAGGTACGCTGGTGGCTCTGTGTGTGCCTATCTCGGGTGCCGCAAACTGGACCATTACCCAGCATTCACATGCACAGGGTCATGATGTGGACCTGATTCCTGCCGTGCTCATTGGTGCGACTCTTTCCGCACTGGTCACCTTGCCATTGGCTTGGCCGTTTCAGGCCTCAACACATGATTTGCGTCTTTTGGCCGGCCTTGGATTGGGGCAGTTAGCCATTCCTTGCGTACTGGTCGTGATGTGTGCCAAAGTGTTGAAGGCTCCCGAAGTGGCCTTGCTTGGTTTGTTGGAGGTAATCTTTGGCATCTTGCTGGCTTGGCTGGGTGCAAGTGAGGCGCCGGGCCGTGATGTGCTGGTGGGTGGTGCGCTAGTGATTGGCGCGCTGGTTGCTAACGAATTGGTAGCTTGGAGGAGCAGGGCATGAATACGATTGCATCTGAGGTTCTGACAGAAGTGCGTGGACGTGTCGGCTTCATCACCTTGAGCCGACCAGCCGCGCTCAATGCCCTGACGCTTCAGATGATTCGGGATCTGACGATTTGCCTGCAAACCTGGCGCGAAGATGATCAGGTGCAGGCGGTGGCGATTCGCGGTAGTACCAAAACCGGGCCGTTTGGCGCGTTCTGTGCGGGTGGCGATATCCGCTTCTTTCATCAAGCACAGCTGGCAGGCGACCCGAGCCCAGAGGATTTCTTCACCGAAGAGTACACGCTCAACCATCTGATCCACACCTACCCCAAACCCTACATCGCTTTCATGGACGGAATTGTCATGGGCGGCGGGATGGGGATCAGTCAAGGTGGGTCACACAGACTGGTGACCCAGCACACCCAAATGGCCATGCCGGAGACGGCCATTGGCTTGTTCCCGGACGTGGGGGGCGGCTATTTCCTCAGCCGTTGCCCAGGCCACACCGGCGAATGGTTGGCTCTGACCGGTACGACGCTGGCGGCAGCCGATGCCATTGCGCTCGGGCTTGCTGACCATTGTGTGAGCGCCGCGCGACAGGCCGCTGCATGGGACGCGCTGGGCCAGATTCATCCCTCAGACAGTGTTCAGCTTGAAGCTTGGGTTGCTACGTTTTCAGAAGCTGCTGGCCCTTGTAAAGCAGGGGCTAGAGACCAAATTGATATCTATTTTGGCAAAAATTCCGTGCAGGAGATTGTTCACGCGTTGGAGGCTGATCGCGGCGACTGGGCCCAACACACCGCCAAGCAGTTGCGTCAGCGCTCGCCACTGATGCTGCACGTGGCACTGGCTCAAGTTCGTCGGGCGCGCCAGATGGCCCTGGCCGACGAACTGCGCATGGAGCGTGACATGGTGCGGCATTGCTTTTATCCGCGCCACCTGGGCCGCAGTGGCGCACGGACCGAAACCGCAGAAGGCATACGTGCCCGGGTGATCGACAAGGACAACGCACCTCAATGGTCGCCCGCGCGCATTGAAGACGTCACACCAGCCATGGTGCTGCCGTTTTTCGACAGCCCCTGGTTGCTTCATAACCATCCACTGCGGGACTTGACCTGAGCCGAGATCAGGCGAGGATCAGTTGAACGTCAATGTTGCCACGGGTGGCATTGGAATACGGGCAAACGAGATGCGCTTTTTCGATCAGCGCCTGTGCCGTTTCGCGGGCCATCCCAGGCACTGAGATTTTCAGTTCAACCTCAATACCGAAACCATTGGGAATGACGCCAATGCCGACGCTGCCTTCAATAGACACGTCAGCGGGCAGGGCGATCTTTTCGCGGGCTGCGACGAACTTCAATGCACCGATGAAACAAGCGCTGTAGCCTGCGGCAAACAATTGCTCTGGGTTAGCGCCTTCTCCGCCCGCACCACCCAATTCCTTGGGCGTGGTCAGCTTCAAATCAAGCTTGGCATCAGGAACAGTAGCCCGGCCGTCACGCCCGCCTGTGGCTTTGGCATGTGCACGATAGAGAACTTGTTGGATCGACATGGTGAAACTCCGGTAAAAGTAATGAAATATCGGCGGCTTACGGGTTCTGCAGATGCGCCACGCCAGCAGAATTGCTTACTAATAAATAGCGAGCTATTTAAAATACATAAAAAGGCCAACCTGATCGTTGGGATCAGCTGGCTTATGCATTCTTGAACAGCCTTTTTCGTAAAACCACCAAACTGTCACGCAAAGTGATCAGTTCGTCGGGCGTACTTTCTGTGGCGCAAAAAACACCGGCTGCCATGGTTTTTGCTGGCGTTTGAAGATCGCGGCCTTTTGGCGTCAGGCTGATGATGACTTGGCGCTCATCGGCTTTGGCACGCACACGCTGCAAAAGCTCCAATCGTTCCATTCTTTTGAGCAGTGGCGTCAATGTCGCCGAGTCTAAGAACAAACGTTCACCAATGTCTGACACCGTAACGCCGTCATGCTCCCACAAGACCATAAGAACAAGGTACTGCGGGTAAGTAATGCCCAGTGGCTGCAACTGTTTGCGGTAGACCTTGTTCATGCCCAGCATCGTCGAATAAACCGCAAAGCACAGCTGCTCACTTAAAAGCAAAGATGCGATGGGCTGACTGGCTGCAGGGACTGTTTGTTGGTTCATGGCTGAATGATATATAGCGCGCTACATAATGTCAAGCGATCTAATTTGTTCGTTCACAACACTAAAGTTGACCCCAGTTTTAGGGCCAACTTGAACTCAAACAGGGCACTTTTGACCGCATTCACCGACCAACTTAATTGCGAAAGTTGACCTTAAACGCTGTTTGCAATTAAAGTTGACCCTTAATGTCGCTCAAATGGAGGGCGTGAATGGCATTACGGCAGCGGATTGGCAATCGTTCTCAATCTACTGGGGACACGAAAGATTATCCAGACCCGTCCCAATGGAGTACGGTTGACGTCGATGCTCTGCCCGAGGAAAGACGTATTCAATTCATCAGCAGAAAACGCGCCATCGAGCTTTACCTCGAAGGCGCCAGTGATTCTGTGCTACAGAAGGAAACCGGCTTAAAGCGACGCAATGTCTACCGTCTGATCACTGAACGATGCTTAAGTGAGGCCGAGGATGGAACAATCCAAGGGTGGCGTGGAGCACTCCCACACTTTCGAATCAAACACTATGAGCGCAAGAGTGCGCCGATAGTAGATGAGTGGGGGAAAGGTGCCGTTGGATCCCTCCAATGGATATTCTCCTCAGCCATTGGCGCCGAGATCGAAGCCAAATTCCGCAAACACATATTGGACAAGACCCGCGCGCTGGAAACCACTAAGCGCTCCAAGCAGTCGCTTTTTCGGTGGTTTCTTGATGCGTTGCGTGAGCACGGATACGAAAAAAGAGGCGAGTGGCCCTTCAACGTGGAACGCATGGGCTACCAATCAATTTGCGCGTTCATCGACAAGGTTTTAGACGAAAACCCAAAACGTCAAATTGAAATTCTGGGAGGAAAAACTGCTGAGCGCAAAGCGAGGGCAGGAGATGGTGTGGATCGTCCAGATTTGCGAGTGTTTGAACGTGTTGAATGCGACGCGCACAAATTGGACTGCCGGATGATCGTGCTTATACCTTCACCGCATGGTGGTTTTGAGTCCCGCAAGATTCACAGACTGTGGGTTATCGTTCTGATTGAGGTAGCGTCTCGGGTCGTCATTGGTTACCACCTGAGCCTGCGCAAAGAATGCTCGGCAGACGATGTGTTGCGGGCTATCAAGAGGGCTTTGACTCGCTGGACTCCGATCGAAATGCAATTCAGTCAGAGCGCATATGCCCCTGGGGCAGGATTGCCCTCGTATCACTCCGAACAGTACCTGGGGGCCTGTTGGGATGAGTTCAGCGTAGACGGTGCTTTAGCCAATATCTGCAAGCGCGTGGAGCAACCCGTTCAAGAAATTGTGGGAGCGAGAATCCTCAAGCCGCAAGATCCAAACTGTTACGCCAGCCGTCGTAGCCTAGATGATCGCCCGTTTATAGAGACTTTCTTTCGCCGGTTGGCAGAAGGCGGTTTTCACCAACTGTCAACAACGACGGGCAGTTTCCCAAAAGAAAAAAAGGGCTACGACCCAGATATTGCTGCCAAAGAAACACACTTTCAGGTGGAGTATGCATGCGAGGTTCTTGATGCTCTCATCGCCAACTACAACGTCACACCCCATTCTGGACTTGGCTCACGTACACCGTTGGAGCAACTGGACTTCCTGACACTGCGCAGGTCAGCCCCATTGCGTATTGCAGAACCTGAAGCTGTTGAACGCATGGTTGGTGTCCGCAAGTTATGTACTTTATTGGGTGGAGCTGAAAGTGGTCAGCGACCACACTTCAACTTTGCGAACGCCAAGTACTCGGCCGAGTGGTTGTGTCTGAGGACCGACCTCATTGGCAAGACATTCTGGTTGCACCTTGAAAACGAAGACGATGCGCGCTTTGCTAGTGTTTCCACGAAACAGGGTGTCAACTTGGGAACAACTCGTGCAGCACCACCTTGGCATCGCACTCCCCACACGCTTTTCATCCGCCAGTCGATACGTTCACTTGACAAGCGTCGCCTGATACATCTTTCCAAAAGCTGCGATGCTGTCGAGGAACTTATCAAGTATGCAGAATCGTCAGCAGACAAAAAGCTTCCAGCCCACCCAGCCTATCTGGAAGCAAGAAGGGTAATCACGCTGCAAGCGGAGATCTTTACTGGGCAGTCAATGGTGGCCAGAGCCAAGACAATCGAGGCCACAGACCCGCAGGATAGAGCTCCTCACGCAGCCAGCGCACAACAGGATTCCAAGTCCCAACCGGCATCGTCAATGCCGCCTCGGCGGATGGCTAAGCAATGGTAGAAGCTCTCTCGCCCACCCAACTGTTGATTCCCAGCCATGTTCCTAGGGATCATCCTGTCGTCACACGTGAATACTCACTTTTCACCCCACCAATCGATGAGATGGTCAATTGCATTGCTAATTGGCTTGACGACCAAGTAGATGGTGCCACGATCTACGGCCCCTCACGGTTCGGCAAATCAAACGCTGTCGATCATTGGCTCCAACAGCTTTTGTCAGAACGCCATGGCGGATACATTCCAATGGTCATCTGGAGCCATATAGACTCTGGCGGACAAAGTTCAGTGGGCCGGTTCTATGCGCATCTGCTGGACGCGAGCAAGCATGAATTGGCAAAAGCAGCCAAGAGTCCGCTGGATCGGCAGCATATGCTGATTGAACGATGGATTTGGATGGCCCATCAAGGCGGGGGAAGATTCCTGGTCCTTGTCATTGACGAGGCACAGTCAATGACGCAACGTGAATGGATTTGGATGGTAGAACTGCACAGTTTGCTGGAAAAAAACCAGGTAAGACTGTGCGTGATTTCGATTGCTTCATTGCAATTTTATGATGAACCCATGGCAATGGCGCTTTCCGGTGGTGCGCACGTAGCGGCGCGATTCATGCTCGAATCTCGCCAGTTTCATGGGGTTCGGAGTGTGGAGGAACTCCAATACGTTCTAAGCGGGTATGACGATGATACTGAGTGGCCGTCTGGTTCTGGGATCTCTTTCACGGCAGGACTGGCTGCTGAAGCATGGGAAGAGGGCTTTCGCATGGGTAACCAGGCTGAATCGTTGTTGTATGCGATGACCGAGTCATTGGGCGAAAGCTACATTGGCCCCATAGACTTTCCAATGAAAACGGTTGCGCAGGTCAGCCGCAATGTTTTGTTACGAATTGCTGGTGGTGCCAATTGGCGTGAAGTGACAAAAAAGGATGCCTGGCTTCAGGTTGTCTCACAATCTAGCCATCGAGCGCTCATGGCTATCGTTAGCGCAGGCGCCCGTAAGAGGGCACACGCCAAGCAGTAAGTCTATGCCCCGCCACTTGCCTGAAGCAGGACTTACTTGGTATAGGGGGAGCGTCAGACCATACGCATCCCTATGGCACACACTGATTCGCCTTGGTGAGCTAAATCGATTGAGCCTTGCTCAGCTACCAGATCGACCTGCCAATAGCCAAGGGAGACGTGCAGTTCGCAGCAATTGGTATCCCTTGTTCAATGAAGCAAATCAAATTGACACAAACAAGATTTCAATTGCATTGGGGGAGTCTCCGGTCTGTATGCGTTGGTCTCACCTCGGACCTGCACCTCTATGGTTTCGATCACATTTCACCAACCATCTTCGATTTTGCCAAACGTGCCTATCGCAGGGTTACCACTCTTCGCTATATTCTCTGAAACTATTAGATACCTGTCCAATTCACGGGGAGCCATTTTTTGACGGTTGCAAATGCGGGAAAGTCATCGGAAACAAACTAATGTCATCCGACTTCAGACAATTCACTCGGTGCGAATGCGGTGCAACGACTTTTATTGATCCTGAAAACTGTCGAAGACCCAAAATAACTATCGAACAAACAAGTGCTCTTGATGGTATAGTTTCGTGGCTTGAGGAGCTGTCATCTGTAATAAAGCCAGTTCCATATAAAACTCCAATTGTTATAGACGTCGTAACCCCAGGTAATCTAGATGTCGCATCCTGGTGTGATGTATTTGGGATCAGATATCCTGAAAAATTGATTAAAACAATATCGGTTCATCATTCACTGTCCACTACAAGAGGCGGACCATTCCACGACATAAAGTCAAAGCCAGAAAAGGGGACGTATCGGAAATTTGATAAGTACTGGTGGCACGACACGCCTGCGACATGGGCGTACCGATCTATTTGTCGACATCTTCGGCGGCACTGCGCCAATGAAGACCCACGTCTTGGACGCAGGTATTCGATGCCCTACGACTACGGTCCTGAGTTTCGAAAGAACATGCAAGATCCGAAATTCGCAGCTGCATACACCGAAGCGGAATGGGTAAAGTATCTTGAGCTAAACGCGCCTCGAAGGCGTTGGCCCTATCGCAGTCCATCGATTGACCCTTGCCAATCATTTGCAGGCATATTGCGACTTTTTGGAGAGCCAGGATGGCTAGATCATCAAAATGTCGCCAGTAGTGTTAGAACTTGGCTTGAATACCATTGGGCTACATATTGCATGCAAGCTATTTGGGTATACTACAACAGACGCACGGAGCGTATAGTTACCGCTGGAAATAAATGGAGGCTTGGCGAGCAACTTCCGTTACCAATCTGGGACTGGGCTGCCAAGTTGCAACCAGATGGGTCAGTACTCTTTGCATGCGTCGAGGTAAGTCCGCCACTTCTTCCAATCCGTCGCCGCAAGACAAAAACTGTACGTACTGAAGAACAACAAATAAAAGAACTCAGTCGAGCGAAAACCGTTCAAGATGCATGCAATGGGCCTTGTCTTACATGGAATCAACGAGATGGATGGACGGCAACAACAGCAATACCACCCGACGGTCTGAGATTTAGACGCCATAAATTGTTGGGCTCATTCAAGCAGAGACCTAAGTTTTGGCTTTTTCAGGTCGGTGGGGTCTACATTGCAAGAATGGAAACTGTCCCACTGCAGGTGGTGGAGCAATCACCTCGGGAGGTAATATCGCTCCTGCGAATTGCGTATGCACAGTATGAACGAACATTCTTAACAGCGACGGACCGGGTTCCGAATAATAATCCGACGTGAATGGCGTCGAAAAGGGGCAACGCGTCTAGCATGTTTGGATTTATGATCAATTTGTCCAGTTGGACTGCGCACAAACTGCAGCTTCTGCCTTTCGCTCCGGTGAAACTTAGTCTCTCGGAACGGTGGGAGTATGGTCTGTGAGGTCAAGGGATACCAACCCGGCTCGGTCTCTATAGTAGCCCTTGCAGTCAAATTGAAAGATTTCTGGCGATGTAACTGAATTCTTGTGGTTACCATGACCTCGTCATTGATTCGATCAAGACCGTTGAGACCACTGTTTGTCACCTACAGTGAAGATCGGACTGATTCTCAAAGGGCCAAAGAAACCGCCTTGCGCAGACACCAAGCGGCCTTTACCTGGTAATAGAAATGAACAAGCCTGAAATTAAACCGATGGAGCGCCGCGTGCGTGAGCTGGTGTTGCTCAACCCTTGGACCGCCATCACGCACATCTACCGTCTGGATGCAACAGGCCTGCACCTACTGCGCAAGCTGGGGCCAGTCAGTGTCGGGACGGTGGACCGCAAAGGTCGGTGACGACCATGTTTTGAGACTGCGGGTGCCATGCTGGTTTTTCTGGATACGGAATTCACCGATTTCGTCAAGCACGACCTGATTAGCCTCGCGCTGGTGGCCGAAGACGGGCGGGAGTTTTACGCCGAGCGAACGGACTTCAAGCAGGACGAGTGCAGCGACTTTGTGCGCAAGGAAGTTTTGCCAGTGCTGCACCGTGTCTCAGGTGCTTCCTGCGACCGCCGACAACTCACACGGCGGCTGCACGACTGGTTTGGAAAATTGCCGGAACCTGCCACGCTCATCTTTGAATTTGAAGGGGACTGGCTGCTTTTGGTGTCGGCCTTGCTGGATGTGACCCATAAGAAGCCGCCGCCCAACGTGGGGGGCAAACTTCACCTGGACAGCCGCACCATCGCGCATCCTGTGTTTGACCAGGCCAAGAATTTCACCTACACCCAGCAGTGGCCACCGCACCATGCACTGGCCGACGCGCGGGCGCTGATGGCTGGGTACCACGCCTGGAAGGCCTTCATGGAGCCGATCAAGAGGGTTCAAACATGAACTGCATACCGAGGAAAAGCCAAGCACCGCAAACCGATCTTCCTGCAACTGGACTAAAAGACTACATTGCCGATTTGGCAGCCCGGCATGGCGTGACGTGCATCAAGACCGGCATCAGTGCTATGGCCGGGGTGATTACTCACCTGGCGTATGACGACGTAACGCCCGACGAAGCGGAGCAACTTATCATTGTGCTGCGCCGCTCCAAGGTGATTGATGGGCCAACGATGTTGACAATTCAAGGCCGGTATTTGGATGAGAAGTTCCATGTTCGATCACAGCGATGAAATCGGGGTAAATTAACCAATGGACCGCCTTTTTATTGACACCGAATTCACCAGCTTGTCAGATGACGCCAAGTTGATATCCATCGGCTTGGTGGACGAGTCGGGAAAACACAAGTTCTATGCCGAGCTGGCCGACACATGGCAACCCTCAGACGCGGGGGGATTTGCTCAGAGAGAGATCATGCCCCACCTTGAAGGCGGCGCATCGCGCATTCCGTTGGTCACGCTGAAGCAGTACCTCGCAGCCTGGATCAAAGGGTTACGTATGCCCGTGATGCTGGCCATGGACGCTTCATTGGACTGGTCCTGGATTGAAACCCTTTTGAAGCAGCGGTGGCCACGAAACCTTGCCCGCGATCCACTGCTTCTTACTATCGACTACCTGAGGAAAATTGACGCTTTCGAGGTAGCCCGCGAAGCAGCGTTCGCCGCAGGCCTGCGCCGCCACCATGCCCTGGACGATGCCTTGGCCAACCGGCAAGCGTGGTACAGCTCTGGCGGGGACATTCGGGGTGAGGGCGGCTTACCGATGATCAAAGCGTGCCAACGCAAAGACTCTGAAGATGTTGCGGCTGGTCTACGGTCGCCATACAGTCTGCTGGTCGTAGGGAAAGGTGATCTGAAGGGTGCCACCTTCACGTATAACCCGAATTCTGAGTTTGCGGGGCGCGGTGGAGAGTGATTGCGTATTCCAGAAATCTCTGACCATAGTTCCGGTAACTGCGGACCACCCAGCTACTAACGACCAGTAGCGTATGCAGGTCCATTGCCAATTGCAAGAGCTTATATGGGATATCCACCGTGCCAGATGGGATTGATCAGTTTGAGGAGTGATGTCGATCGGCTGGATTGCAGTGGGAGCTGCCGTTAGATGGTGTGGCCCAGTGGGCTATAGTCAGACCAATCGAAGCGTCGATAAAGCGAACTAGACACAGACCAGATTTCGCCAGGGCAGGCGACAAGGCTCAAAGGGATGGAAATGACTTCAACTACTGGGATAGGGAAGTCCCTTCCATTCGTTAGGTATGTCACTTTACTTTGATATGACTAGGCTTGATTTTAGAAACCTACTTTACGAGATATGGCTAAAGTCCGATACGGATTTCTCTGGCGTCGGTATTATTGTATGTGACAAACCGATATATTTGCCAATCATAAATCTGCGAGGAGTTTCTCCAAATACCTCAGGCACAACCGCTGAAGTACTTTCATGTTTGTCGAGTGCTAATAGCTTATTCCACGACGGATTTCACGTACTTAATGAAGTTGGCATGATCACTCATATTGCGCAGTACTTCTCCCCACCTATTGCTCTGGACGTCCATTTGGATAGAAGTCGACCTATTGGAGGACGGTTTGTAGCAAGTATTTTTGGATCAACTATTCCAGAAGTTTTAATGACCGGCATAGCTAGTGAAGGGCATGGTTTATCCATATTCGAGAATGGCCACGAAACGCACTTTGAGATGCTAAAATGATCGGTCTTCTGCCTTTTGGTCAAATTATCACTCTTATCGCGGTTGCTTACTCTATCGTTACAGGGTTGATTTTATGGGCTATTTACGATAGTCAAACTGAATTCTTGACCGCCATATCAATCGCAACTGGTGGATCAGCGGCACTGCATCTTATTCTGCTTGGATTCTTTTATTTTGGCTGGCGATGGCTTTGGGAGAAGTTCCCTGTGCTGAACAGCTGGCTATTTCCAAATCTAAACGGTACTTGGACGATGGAGATCCATTGGGAGTGGGAAGGCAAAAGTGGAACGTCTCACGCAAAGGCGATCATAAAACAGGACTTTCTAAAAATTGGAATGGATGTAGATGCTGAAGATTCCGATTCGGAAACATTGCTGGCAAAACCAAAAAGAGATCCTGAAACAGGTCGCGGCGTACTATATTATGTGTTTCTTACTACACCGAAACATAAGTCAGGTGCAGCTCCTCAGGCGCCATATAAAGGTGCAGCCATTCTAAAACTTAGCCTTGGAGACAGTCAACTACTTCAAGGGAATTACTTCACTAGCCGGAAAACGATTGGCCATTATGAACTCACCCGGAGTTGTACCTGACCCGGAAGTCGAGCGGGACATCCAATAAGCTGCACTTGCTGATTTACAGCCTGAAACGGGCACCCGCATAATCCAACATTAGATATCGCATGGAACTGGATCTCGCTGCTGGCATTTCAATAGCTTCGGCAGTGGCCGCGCTATTGTCTGCGCTCTATGCAGCGAGTTCCGCTAGGTCGGCACGGCGCAGTGCCGACTTGGCACAAAACGATCTCTCCGAAAGAGTGAAGGGGATTCAAGCCTACCTAGCTAATGCTGCTCAATGGAAGCAGCCAGACAACAGGGAAATCACGGCAATTAGTTGCACGATCACCAATCTGTCTTCTCTACCGAACACCATAGTTCGCACTGAACTCATTCTTCACGAGTACGAACGCAACGGCGAACCATCTCGATTGATGTTGGCGCCAATCAAGATTGACAATCCCCCAGGACAGGTCTTTCAGCATTTCGAAGTCCCAATCAATCTATTGCCACGAACTACAGTCTCAGGATGGCTATGCTTCGAAGTTCCACCTTCGTTCGCCAAAGAAAGAACGATCGATAAATACGAATTAGCTTTCCTTGATTCGAATGGTCGCCGAACATGTATTGAAACCTATCTGATGCATCGGATTATTTATGACAACGGCTAGCCTTAAAGATCGAGAGCTAGTACCAATCGTGAAAGATGGTGCGATTAGTAACCCCGACGTCCTCAGTGGTCGGATGATTCCCGTGCTCATTGTTGACTGCTCCTCGCACCGGCAACTCGAAGACTTGATCGTCGCGCACAAACATACGCCACCTGGTGACGTAGTGGTGTCATGGGGTTGGAAGCTGCTAAGCCGAAAGAATGCGTTCCTGACCTTTCGCTTCTCAAGACCAATGGAAACGGTGGCTTGCGTCGCTTTCGATGTAGATTCGCAAGGCGCCCTAGTGGAGTGGATAATCAATGCAAGATGTGTCTACCTACAGCCGCTTTCTTCGGGTCCAGTCGTCTCAGCTGGGCTGGACAAACCAAAGATCCTCGTCGAAGTACCCGCTAGCGCAACATTTCCGACGTGGAAAGACATGCATCGCAAGGCTCTGGAAAAGCAATTTGTAAAACGTGGATTCTCCCGCAACCAAGCGCGTGAGGCAGCGAGTGAGCACTTGGTAAGAATGCACGATATTCAGCTCCGAAGGCCACTAGGCGAAGCGCCGCACGGCGATACCTAAAACCATCATTTCAGTGGCCCCACTTACGGCGGTCCACTTAAGTCAAACATTAAAATTTACAAGAGAGCAATATGGGAATACCAGAGAATTTTCCTGCGCAGTATTGGCATTGTCATGTTGAAATGGATATTGGCGGCAAGAAACCAATATCTGCTGTTTTCAATGACTTAACAATTAGTGAACTTTGGAAACAGGTTGTTGAACCATGGCATATGCAAAGAGCATTCACAATTGATGGCACGATTGTCAGAGATTACAAAAAAATAACTAAAATAAAAATAACGCAGACCCCGTATCCAAAGAGCCATTATGCTGAAGAGCATAATGCACTCATGCGAAGCCGAAATATCTCTGATATGGTAACCAATCGTAGGTTGATACCACTTTCAAAAGGCGAAGACTACACACACGATTTTCTATTCTCTGAACCCGATATTTCTGATGTCAACACAAAGACTTTGCCATCAAATAATAAAATATTTATTGTGCATGGACACGATGAACAAGCTAAAGAGATGGTGGCTCGGTTTGTTGAAAAGCTTGGTCTAGAAGCGGTAATACTTCATGAACAGGCGAATGAGGGTAGAACAATTATAGAAAAACTGGAAAAACATACTGATGTTGGCTATTCAATAGTCCTCTTAACACCTGATGATGTCGGCGCATCAATTGCAGATAGAGATAATTTAATGCCTAGAGCCCGGCAAAATGTATTGTTGGAACTTGGATATATGGCAGCAAAGCTTGGTCGTGACCATGTGTGTGCTTTAAAGAAGGGTGATGTAGAACTGCCTTCAGACTTTCTCGGAGTACTATATATTGACATCGACCCATCGGGCGCATGGCGCCTGAGCGTGGCAAAAGAGCTCAAAGTGGCAGGGCTAAGTGTGGACTTGAATAACGCCATTTAGTCCTCACAAGACACAGTCCAATTGTTCGAGCGCCGCGCCCAACTGCTGAACTCGGCGCTCGTGCTGCTCGCGGGATGGATGGACCAGGCGCCGCTTTCCAAAGACGACGTCGCCGTCCTGGCCCAGGTTGGGGTCTCCTTTACCGCGAGGTTTTGCGCCGACGGATGAACTCGGCGTCTGCCGGTTGAGCCGGTTGGATTTCTAGCGGGAAGCCCGCAGAAATTGCCTGGGTACCGGCAGGTCCTGCGAACCTAAAGCATTGACACTATTGAAGTTTCATAGGAAATCAGCCCCAAGGTGTTAAAATTGGTTCATGGGTTCCACGATGAAGCTCGCTGACAGAATGCGCCAGTCGATTCGACGCCGCTCTGGCCATGTCGTCCTGCGCGTCGAACTCGCGCCACTGGGCAGCGCATCGCAGGTTTCGGAAGCGCTGAAGACGCTTCAGCGCGACGGGGAATTGCTTCGCTTGGGCACAGGCGTTTACGCCAAGGCCCGCCGGGACGAATCCACGCACGAGGTGACGCCGGTAGTGGATGTCGAGACGCTGAGGCGCGAGGTGGCGCACAAGCTCAATGCTCAGGTGACCGACGGCGGTGATGGCACGCTGGTGTTGGACACCGGTGACCGTCGTGTCTCCCGCAAGCTGGCCCTGGGCCAGGACACCGTGCAATACGTCAATAACCGCAATCGCAAAACCTTCACTGCATTCAAAGGGAAGCCGTGGGACACAACAACGTTTCCGACCATCGATGTGGGTAACTATGTGCGCCGACTTGCTGGCCTTCATAAGATTCGGTATGTGCCGACGCCCGCCGACAAATGGGCCGAGACGGTGACCCGCCTGGCCGGAGACGAAGTGCGGTCCGGCCCGGTGCAGGATCTGCTTGTCGCCCTCAAGCGTGCAGGCAAACTGACCAAGGACGACATGGCGAGGTTGCTCGTGAACTACCTGCGGGAGCGCAAGCAGGGTGTTTGATCCGTTCAAGGATTTCGAGACGTCCGGCTACCTGCGGAACAAGTTCGCAGAGAAGGATCCGCAGATCGTCCAGGAACTGGAACACCAGATGTTCCGCGCCAGTCTGGACGAAGCCATCACGCACCTGGCGAAGCGGCGAGGCGCCTTGCGCTATGAAGATTTCCTTGCGGTCCATCGCATCCTCTTCGAGGGCTTCTATCCTTGGGCCGGGCAGGACCGTGCGGCCACGGCTCCGGAGATCGCCGTGACAAAGTCTGGAACCTGGTTCTGCCATCCCGCTCATGCGCAATTGGCGGTGCAGGAAGGATTGCGCATCGGCAGCGACAAGCGCCTGTTGCGGCAGCGTCCCGGCGAGGTGATGGGGCTGTTCGCCTTTGGTCACCCGTTTCTGGATGGCAATGGCCGCACCATGCTGGTGGTCCATACCGAGTTGTGTCATCGCGCTGGCTTCTGCATCGAATGGCACCGCACGAGCAAGTCAGATTACCTGGCCGCACTAAGCGCTGAGATCGCGGCGCCGGGCAAGGGCGTCCTTGACACCTACCTGCTTCCATTCGTGGGCGAGAGCCAGGAACGCCAGGCCTGGGGCGGCATGATCGGCGGACTGCCGGGCCTCGACGGACAAGGGGCGGGCGACGCCGTCGCAGGCAACTACGAGGACGCGGAAGTCTCCGAGCAGTACCGCGAATTCGAGCGGCAGCGCGGATACCGCATCGAACCCGCGGCGGACGACGGCAATGAATTGGCTTAGCCGGCACGGTCCGCGCCAACCAGATCATCGACATCGATCTTCAGCAGGTTTCCCTCATCGTGGGTGAGCACGTTGAGGATCGTGTAACCGCCAGGCATGGTCTGAAGTCGGCAAAAATGACTGGAAAAGCCATTTAGGGACGGGTGCTCCAGGTCTTCGCCCGCTAGGCCGACGCAGGTGGTGAAGACGGAGGCATTTTAGAAGTGCCGTGATCGCGGTAGCCGAGCGTCTGATGCCAGCAAGCAGTTTGGGCAACATCGCCAAGTCGTTTGCGAGCATCGTCCGGATTCACCACTGCTACCATCCCGGGCTGTGTAGGCTAGTGTGGATCTGATAGTGCGACAGTCGCGGCGGCACTGCGGGCATCGCCGATTTGACTCGGTACTGAATGGGAGAAGAAGGGCGTGGGAACAATACAGCGGTTGGTGCTCAAAAATTTCAAGCGCTTCAAGGAGCTGGAACTGGAATTCGATCCGGAGTTGAACATCCTGGTGGGTGGAAACGAAGCCGGCAAGAGTTCGGTGCTGCAGGCCATGGACATGGTGCTGAGTGCCAGTCGCAGCAAGGTCGAGGCCATAGGACTCGAAGCGCTGTTCAACGCCGACTGCATCGCCGAGTTCCTCGCCGGCGCCAGAAAGGTCGCCGACCTTCCCGAGCTGCTGATTGAGATCTATTTCGATGACTTGCCGGGCCGCCACGACCTTGATGGACGCAACAACAGCAAGGGCGCCGACCACCTGGGCATCAAGATGGTGTGCAAGCCGGTCGACGACTACACGATGGAGATCCAGGCTATCCTCGCCGAGAAGCATGAGAACTTCCCCTTCGAGTACTACGGCGTGCATTTCCTAACGTTCACGGACGAGGTTGTCTTTCCATACAAGAAGCCGATGCGGCACCTGCTGATCGACAGCTCGCTGATCAACAACGAGCACGCCACGCGTGAGTACACGCGCTCGATGTATGCCGCGCATGCGAGCGTTGCCCAGCGCAACCTGCACAGCTTCGAATACCGCAAAGCGAAGGCGAAGTTCAAGGACGACGTCTTTAAGACGATTAACGATGGGCTGGATGCCTATAAGTTCGACGTCAGGACCAGTCCGAAGGCCAGTCTCGAGACCGACATCATCATCACTGAGGACGACATCCCGGTGGACAGCAAGGGCAAGGGCCGACAGTGCTTCATCAAGACCGAGTTCGCACTGCGCAACCGGGAGCATGCGCTTCACATGTTGCTGCTGGAGGAGCCGGAGAACCATCTCAGCCAGGTGCATATGCGCAAGCTGATCGAGCGCATCCGCGCCTCCGTCAAGAAGCAGCTCTTTGTCGCCACGCACAGCAGCTTCATCGCCACGCGGCTGAATCTCCGGAAAGTTCATATCCTGAGCGAGGAGAACCCGTCGCGGCCGGCCAGTCTGAAGGATCTCAGCCCGGGAACAGCCGAGTTCTTCATGAAGGCGCCCGACAACAACGTCCTGGAGCTGGCCTTGTGCAAGAAGGCGATCCTGGTCGAGGGAGACGCGGAGTTCATCCTGATGGAGGTGCTCTACAAGATCAGCGCACCTGGGTGCAGCCTGGATGCCGACGGCATCCACGTGATCTCGGTCGATGGCACCAGTTTCAAGCGCTACCTCGAACTTGCCAAGCTACTGGGCATCAAAGTGGCGGCGATCCGCGACAACGACAAGGACTATGCATTCAACTGTGTCGCGAACTACGCGGACCACGTGTCGGCATCCATGAGGGTCTTTGCGGATCCCGACAACGCCCGCCACACCTTCGAGGTCTGCATGTACCAGGACAACCAGGCCGTTTGCGAGGAACTGTTCGCGGCGGGCCGCAAGACCCTGAGCGTCGAGGACTACATGCTTAAGAACAAGACCGACGCCGCGTTCCAGCTGCTGGAGAAGAAAGGCGCCGCGCTGGCAGCTCCAGGCTACATCCAGCAGGCGGTGGCATGGATAAGAGCGTAGTCTTTGCGGTCGCCGGATCGGGCAAGACTACCCGCTTGGTCACCGCGCTGGACGAGGTGCGGCGCTTCTTGCTGGTCACGTATACCGAGGCCAACCACGACAACCTGCGCGCCAAGGTTATCGAGCGCTTCGGCTACCTGCCGCCCAACATCGCGATCTACACCTACTTCAGGTTCCTGCACAGCTTCTGCTACCGGCCGTTCCTGCGCTCCAAGAAGGATACGCGCGGCATCACCTTCAACGCGCCCGACCGGTTTCCGGCCTACCCTTTGACCGATGACCGGCGCTACATGTCGCCCGGCCGCTGGCTCTATGCGAACCGCCTCGCCAAGTTCATTGAGCAGTCCGGCCTGGTCGGTGCGGTGGTGGCCCGCATCGAAAAGTACTTCGACGTCTTCTTCGTCGACGAGGTCCAGGATTTCGGCGGGCATGACTTCAACTTCCTGTTGGCCATCAGCGCGGCCCATGTAAACATGAGCTTCGTCGGCGACTTCCACCAGCACACCTTCGACACGAGCCGTGACGGCAACGTCAATGCCAACCTGCATGAGAACTACGATGCCTACAAGAAGAAGTTCGAGCGCGCCCGGCTGAAGGTGGACACCGACAGCCTCAAGCGCAGCCGCCGCTGCAGCAAGAGCGTCTGCGACTTCATCACGGAGAAGATCGGGATCGACATCCAGGCGCATGACGAGCGGACCAGTGTCGTGCGCTTCCAGGACGACCCGGCAGCGGTTGCGGCCCTCTACCGGGATCCCGGGACGGTTAAGCTGTTCTACAAGGAGCACCAGAAGTACGGCTGCTTCTCCCAGAACTGGGGCGCGTCTAAGGGTATGGACCGCTTCGAGGACGTGTGCGTGGTGCTAAATCCAGGCAATTTGAAGGCTTGGAACGCTGGCAGCTTCCGGGACATCAACCCGGAGACGCGTAACAAGCTATACGTCGCCTGTTCCCGCGCAAGAGGCAACCTGACGTTCATCCCCGAATCCCTGCTGAAGGGTCACAAGCGCTCCTGAGTATTGCCGCGTGGGAAGCCAGCGTCTCGGGTGCAGTCGCTGCATCCATCGCGTTGGCGCTTGCCAGCCGGGATTGTCCGGCTGCCCCGCGTGACCGTGCCGGCGCCAATCCCAGAGAGCCGCTGGACGCCCGGGGACGGTTGTGCCCGGCCAGAAGACTGGCGTGCAGCGTGAACATCAGCGGTGCGGATTTGCCGTTCCGGGCCGCTTTACTCGACCGGTCGAGTGTCTTCTCTGCGCCAGCCTGGTAGGAGGCTTCAGCTGCCGCTTGGTGGATTTCAATGTCCGTCGTTGGACTGCCGGTGAGTGACCGCAACCGGCCTTAAACTGACTTCGGCTGTGCGGCGGAAGCGGCCTTTCAGCCCCATCCCCCATTTTGGGGATTTCCAGGCATTGAATTCGTAGTCAGAATCGCATGCAGAGTATCTTGCCGGAGAATTGGAATCACCGCCACTGCTGCCGATCTTGCCGCTTTCAAGGAGCATCTGTGGTTTTGGCAAGCGGCGAAGATCAGTCGCATGTTCAACGCCATCCCGCAAGAGGAGGAGAGCGAAAGCTAGCTGTATCCCGGAAAGCATACAGTTGGGGGCAACTAGGCAGCGGTGGTGAAGGATTGACAGGGTCTGATGGAAGGCTTCAAACTTCTGCGCTTCGGTGCCGCTCACCGGCGGACGAATCGGGGTAACCCCAATGGACGGTGGCGGGCAAGCCGGGCCAATAGGGGCTGACCTCGCCATCGGCGTTGTCACAGACGGAAATGACTAGGCCCATGTGCGGTGTGTCAACCTTGCCAAATTCGTCCCAGCTTTTGCTGGGCAAGCCGTCGATGCTGATGCCAGGCTGTTGCAACACCTGCAGGCCCAGCGGGTTGGGCTGCTGCTGGCAGAGAAGCCTTTGAAACGACCCTGGCCAATGTGGTTCACAGATCAAGCAAATTGGCTGCATCACTCATTAAAGGCGACTGTGCCCTGAAATAGCTCAACACGGTGGCCACACTGTGATGACCTGTCATCGTCATGGTTTCAGCCAGTGGTATGTTCTGACGTCCAGCCTCCGTCACGAACCCTGATCTCAGTGAGTGTGCAGAAAAGTCTCCCTCAATTCCCGCCAAGGCACATCGATTCTTGACGATGGCACGCACGGCAGCCGGGGAGAGTGCTTCGCCCAGATGCCCACCTTTGCGGATTCTCCTGAAAATAAAACCTTCTGCAATCTTGCTGGCCTGCAACCAGACATCAAGCGCTTTGCCAGCAACACCTACTATCGGTTTGCTATTTTCTGGCAAATCTGTACCGGACTGATTGGTCTTTGAATAGGCGAGGGTATAGATGAAATCGGTTAGACCAACGCGTTTCAGGAACTGGATGTCCGCGCTTGTTACCTCCGAGCGCCTGCGTCCACCACTGGCCCACGCGAAGAGCAGCAAGGCGCGGTCACGCTTGCCATGCAAAGTATCGTCGCAGGTAGCCAGCAGCGCCTGCAACGGCTCCTTTGTCAAGGCATCTTTGCGTTGGGGCAGGGCGCCACGCTTGGCATAGGCCTTTCGGGTGCGCGACAGCAATTCGCGTACCTTGGGGTCATGACACGGATTTTTGAGTTGTCGCATTTGATGTACCTTCGATAAAACGGCGATGCGGTGCACGAGGGTGTTGTGCGCCATGGCACCGAGCTTGCCCTTATAGCCACCCTGGACCAGCACCTGGTCAATCTCGGCAGGCAATTCCGAAACCAGCCCTTTGGGCGTGGTGCGCTCGGCATGGTCAACGATGAACTGCAGCACGCAAGGCGTGGCCACCGGCAACTGAACCATTACGCCATAACGAAGGCCGAACCAAGCCGCCCAGTAACGCAAGGCACTGCGATAGCTTGCCAGGGTGTTTTGTGACTCGCCTTCGCGCATCAATTCTTCGACGGCGCGTTGCGTCACATCGCTGAGTTCAGTGGGCTGCAAAGCCGGGAATTTCTGAAGAACAGGCAGCCGCATGATGGAGTCCAGATCAAGTATTTAATTAAACATACATGTTATGTATGATGTGTTACACCAGTTAACAATAGGTCACGATAACAATCTCTTATCGTTGGTAAATATAACAGCCGGAGTAGAGCGATGCAAACGAAAAGTACGAGAGGTGTTCAGCAGGACGATGTGTGGGCGGCGGCAGATGCTCTGATCGCTGAGGGCCTGCGTCCGACGATTGAGCGAGTTCGCCAGAAACTTGGACGCGGCTCGCCCAATACCGTCAGCCCGATGCTGGAAGCCTGGTTCGCCACTTTGGGGCCGCGCCTTGGCGTAAGTGAGGCAAAAAAGGACATGCCGGAGTTGCCTGCGGCGGTACAGTCCAGTGCCGCAAAGCTCTGGGAAATGGCACTCTCTCAGGCCCGCCAGGATGCAGAAAGTTCATTGGTGAAGGACCGGGAGACATTGGCGGTTGACCGCGCCGCTGTCGAACTTCGGGCGTCAGCGCTCACACAACAGGAGGCGGTCCTGGTGGAGCGTCTGGCCGCTGCGGATCGGGCGCATGAGGTTTCTCAAAAGCAAATCAGTGCGCTGGAGAACCAGTTGCGGCATTTGCAAACGGTACTTGCAGAGCGGGATGACAAGATTGCAGAAGTTCAAACCAGGCTGTCGAGCGTCGAGCAACAACGTGAAGCTGAGCGACAGGGATTTGACGAAAAGACCAAACATCACGCAGTGGAACGCTTGCGTTCTGATGAGCGGGCGCTCGCCAATGAGCGTCGTCTGATGGCGGATATCGACCGAGAACGACAGGAGCTAAAACGGGCTAAGGCTCAGGCAACTGAGTTGCAGCAGCGTGCTCTAGATGCCACCAACGCCTTGGAGACGAGGACAAACGAGCTTACGCAAAGGTTGCGACATACAGATGAAGAACTGCGCGTCGCGCATCAGGCTTTGGCTGCTGCCAATGAACGTGCAGAAGAATTGCGGGCCTTACTCAATGCCCAGGCAGATACCAATGCCGATGTCTTGAAGCAGTTGCAAGCCATGATGGCAGCTCAGACTAGGCCACCAGCTGTAACTCAGTTCAAGCGCCGAAACAAAAGCAAAACCAAAGATCAGATAAATTCAAATAAAACAAGCAGTTAGGTGTGATTCTGCGAAATTTTCAGGGATCACAGTCAACCCTCACGTTTGAGCAAGGTACATAAGGGCGGCCCCAAGAATGAGTAGAAAAATTCCCGCAGATTTGCTTCAGCATATCTATGAGGCTCTTTCGGAGAAAAATCGCAGGTTTGGTGCTTGGACCCAATACGCGCCTCTTGACAACATCATCGTCGCGCGCGGGTGGGTCTACCGCATCGAATTGGAAGAGTTGATGCTCGCATCTGACTCACGAGTTGCTTATCTGGATTTGGATCGCTTGACAGAGTACCTGGAGATCCCATGGCGCTTGGTTTACAAGCGTCCAAGGTATCTATCAGGCAGTGCCCTGGCCACCAAAGCGCTCACCCTGGCTGATGCAGCATGCCTGTTTGTCCGAATGGAGGAAATGGGCTTTGACAGTTGCCCCGAACGTCTGGTCCAGCACGGACTTCGTGCCCAGAAAGACCTGACGCACATCACGGACAGCGAATGGACCTTGTTGTCTTACCCGAAACGGCGCCTGAAAGAAGAGTTTTCTGCCCGATCTGATGCCCAAAACGATGATGGGGAGTGGGTGCCCCACAATTGGAAAGACTCCCTGGGACGCCGCATCGAATTCACGCTGATGGGGAAGCAGCCACGCTTGTTGACAGTGACGGGACCAAAATACAGAAGACCCAAGCCGCAGATCAGTACCAGCTGTCCGACCTGTGGATGCAGCTATACCAAAGGTGATCCAGAAAGTGCGCTTTTTCATCGGACCGAACACGCTAGGGTGATGCGCTTCATGAATCCACGGCCACTGTCAGCGTTCCTTGCGAGACTTGGAACCCATGCAGATCCTGAACTGGTGACTGCCGAGTCTCCTATATGGATGCACCGAGAAGTCTATCAACGTGCGCTTCAGTTCAAGAGCGAGTTCAAATACGACTTTCTTCAATGGGAAGGCTCCCCGAGAAAAAAGAACTTATATCAGGAAAGTCATGGCTACCTGCTCGCGGATCACACAGACACGCATGGACCTGGCTCGGCCGTGGGCGCCTGCGCCTTTTGGCAGAAGGGTGACAAGTGGCGGATGCGCTGGATATGGGTTTGCCCGTCGATGCGCCGCTCAGGAGTTCTAACCAGGCGTTGGGCAGAGTTTCTGCAACGGTACGGAGATTTTGAAATCGAAACACCACTGTCAGATGCTATGAAGGCGTTTGTGCAAAAGAACGGAACTACGCAGCAAAAGCAGCGTTTACAGTGCATGTCGCGGGCCGAATCCTCTGACCTGTAGACCCAAAATGCTGCTGACTCCCGTACCTAGCTACAAAGAAAATGTCTCCAAGTTCAGTCTGTATGTTCTGAAATCTCCCGGATATCTGGTAATTAGGACCGGCGACATAGCCGTGACCAGAAGTGGTGACTTGATGCTGAACAACGAGCACTACAGCGCAATGTGCCGGTTTGTAAGTGCATGGAGATTCAACGCACCCGTGCTCCATTCACTATTTGACCCAACTAACTATGGTCAAGAAATATGTTCGGGTTGATCGAAGACCGCTATGGGTCATTTGTGAATAGACCTGTCGCTCATGATCAACTGCAATCAGCCTGAGATTGACTACGGTCTTGCAGCGGAAGGCGTCGGTCACGAGGATCCGCTTACCGGCATGCCCGTTTCATGTATTTGGAGACCAGTCAAATGATGTTCACGGATTTCAGTATCTTGCCCAAAGTGGTCAAGCACCAGGCACTAGGTTGGCTGTCTTCTAGCGGCGGCTGAACTTTCCAAGCTTGCCTGTTGCGATCCTACAACCTGATCCGTTCATTTCAGCGATTCATTGAGTTTGCAGCGAAATTGGTCGCAAACCTGTCTGCGAATGCTGTACATTTGATCAGCATATCACACACTCTCTGGAGTCATCGTGAGCCAGATTCCCCCAAACAGCCTGTTATCCATCTTAAACACGCTCGGAACATCCTCCACACAGCAAGGACTCGGTCTTGCTGCGACTTTACTTGGCGCCCCGCAGCCATCGATGCTCAATGCAGGGATCTTGGGCCTTCGAACCGCAGCCGAAACAGCCGCGGACTCACCCAAGTGGGTTTACCTCACTGAGCGCTTCGTGACTTTTCAAGACAACCTTGCACTAACTTCGACACAAGTAAGTGACGGCGTCACGAAGTACAAAGGCGTCGTTTCGTGCCTGAACGCTGCGTACTGGGGCACCAACTCGGAGACTGCAAATTCGTTTTTGATCGGTTCTTGGGCAAAGGACACGCGCATTCGGCCACCGCGCGATGTAGACCTCTATTTTGTGCTACCCAAAGCGGTGTATGACCGCTTCCAGAACAGCGGCTACGTCAACAAACAATCGGCGTTGTTGCAAGAGATCAAAGGCAAGTTGCTCGCGAGCTACCCGACCAGCAGTATCAGGGGTGACGGTCCAGTAGTGCTCGCTGGCTTCACAAGCTACAACGTCGAAATCGTCCCCGCATTCCTGTACGACGCCAACGATCGGTCGTATTACGTCTGCGACACTAAGAACGGAGGCAGCTACAAGACGACGAAGCCGCTGCACGAGGCTGAGGTCATCGAAGCAGCCGACAAGCGCAACAACGTGAACGTGCGCCGACTGGTCCGTATGCTGAAGTGCTGGCAGGCATGTTGCTCGGTGCCGATTAAGTCGTTCTATCTGGAACTGCTCGCTATCGAATTCGTCGACCAGTGGCCGTATAGAGAGCAGAGCTACTTCTATTACGACTGGATGTGCCGTGACTTCTTCGCGTGGATGATCACGAAGGCGAGCTCATTCGTGATGGCTCCAGGCACATACGAAATCATGTGGGTCGGCGATGCGTGGAAATCGCGTGCCGAGAGTGCTCACCTGCATGCCAGCAAAGCATGCGAGTTCGAACGCGACAACAAAGAAGGCGATGCGGGAGATGAATGGCAGAAAATCTTCGGCACCGACATTCCGAAATGGATCTGATGGACCAGCGAGCGCAAGAAATCATCGATGAGTGCAAGCGACAGGAAGAATCCTGCCTATACACCTCCACGGCGCTGTTCAGTTGGCAGAAAGAAGTACGCAAGCTCCGCGTTGCGTTCATCGTCATCCCGATCATCTGCAGCTCGTTTGCGAGCGCGCGGATCATTGTCCGAGATCCATCCTGGGACTGGTATGTGGCTGCTGCAGCAATGATCGCTGGCTTGTTCCCAGCGATTTTCAAAGCGCTTGATCTGGATGTAAGTTTGAAGACGATAGCCGACAGTGCGAATCGCTTCAAGACCTTGCAAGACGGCTTCCGCCAAGCCTCGCGTATCGGCGCGACGAGTAAGACAGAAGACCTCGAAGAAGATTTCAAGACTCTGATGCAGCGGATGGACGACGCTCGCTCAGCGAATCCAACGATCCCTGATCGCCACTTCACCAAGGCCCAGATCAAAATTGAGAAGGGTGACTATGTTTTTGAAAGCGTGAAGAAGTAGTGACCCGCTTTTCTGGGCTAACGGTCGTCCATATGCGTTGTCCAGTGGACCATAGTCAAACCACACGAAGTGCTCGGAAGGCGAACCAGACACTAGCGAAATTGACTGCAAACCTTGGCGGCACGGGTCTAGCTGCTTGATGGGCCTCGCCATCAATGGGTGGAATCCAAGATTATTTGGTCGTCTAGCTTGGGATGGCCGGGATAGGCGCTCGGCTACATTACGTTAGAAATCACGGAACCATCGCCATGGCATTTTTCGCAATTGATCCAGACACCGGCAACACTCAAGATGCGGATTGGTTCAACTTGAACCGAAAGAAGATCGGGTTTTGCCCGGTGTGCGACGGAGAGATGGACTTGCGCGCGGAAAGTTCAGTAACGACCGCAGTGCATTTCTGGCACGGCATTGGCGCAACGTGCCCATCCATTAAGAAAAACAGAAAGAAGTACGAAGACATCCCTCCGTCATCCATCGACAAACAAGCTGGTCTTCAGTTGCGCGCAGAGGTGAGAGAGCATCTCTATATGATCTACCAAGCGTGTAACGCAATAGTCGATGGGCTCAAGTATGCCGAGTTTCGAGATCTGATAGCCAGAGCAAGTGAGAAGGGCATTTGGGACTACAAAGGCTTTCGCCTTAACTACGTTCCCTATGTGCTGGTTACGTTTCACGACATGTTCTTTGCAAAGGGAAGTAAGTTACGAGACGACAAGTACTACATAGTTCTTGAACCGGCCATTCGGTGTCTGGACGACTTGTGGAACAAGCCCCAGTCAATTAAGCAAGCCGTATGGAAAGTCTCACCTGATAAGGGCGTCATTGAAACGCTTCCAATTAAGCCCACACTCGACCCCGTACCGGACTGGTTTAAAGAGGCGACGAAAAGGTTTTCCATATGATTTCTAGCCGTGCGGTCCCTCGGCGCTGCGCGATGAAGCCGAGCAGCGCCGGTGACCTCCACGTTGGGCAGCTTGAGGCCTAAGATGATTGAGCGAAAAAAGCTACTGCAACAAGAACTGTCAGTCATCGAAAGGTATATGCGTCTTCGCATGCGCCGAAATGGCATAAGGTTGTCCCGGTTCATTATGCGGAGAGTACTTCCATTCAAGGAGCGAGAGAGTGAGAAGGCTCTTGCGGGCGCACTGGCCTCATTTGCGAAGCAGACTGCAAAAAGCCGCAGATATTGCTTTGAAGCTTCCGCCACCCTACTTAACCTTGGACTGTTCTTTCTGATTGCGCAAAGAGATATTCAATCCGTGAAGGTCGATGCACTTACGCATCCAGATCCATGGAGGCGTTCTCTTTGTGCGCGAATCATTCTCCTCACAATTCATGAACTCGACATGGACAAGGTTGCCGGTGCCAAACTACGGGCTGCATTGGAGAGTGCAGGGGTGCCAGAGGAAGCGAAACGTCAGGCGACGCAGGCTATGCGCGCTGTGCGCAATGCGCAGCAAAGAGCGCAGAAGCAATTCGCATTTCTGCGTAACGGTACGATTGCTCATAGAGACGCGGATGCTCTTCTTCAGTACCGATCAATAACACAGATCGACGAGACGGAAGTGCTTCGAATTGCTGGCGAATTTTACGATGGCACTCGCCTTTTTATTAACATAATGCCGTCGCTAGCGCTCCAGGTCGGCACATGGCCTGGGTTGCTTAACCAATTGAAAGCTCATTCAGCTAAAGAAGCAGAGATGCACAATGCGTAGGCCACTCATTCGCTGCCCAACCCATCATTCCACTGTACCTTCGCGAAAAGCCGCGCAGTCCAGTAAATTCAAATGTTGAATGACTGCTTTTTGGAAAACTGAAAGTCGGCTGTCCTGTCGATACCTGAACGGCTGGTCAACCGTACCGGAATATCCACTTCAAGTCCGATGATGAGAGGCTGGCGAAAGGAAGTAGCCAAGAGGTTTTGGCACGTTGACAGAATTGATTTGAAAAATCTCTCGGTGTATGCTGTATAAAAAAATAACGATATTTCTTGGCTACCGGCAATAGGTAGTCTGACCCGATTTCAAAGTAGGGTCAACTTTAGTTGCAAAGTAGGGTCAACTTTACTTGCGTCAACGTTGTTTGACCTGCGGTGGGCCAACCCTGCTGGTGTCTTTTGGTAGATACGATGTATCTTATGTTAAGTAATGGATCGGTGAAACAACCCATAGCGCTCAAATCACCAGAAACCCGATCACGGGCGCACTTGGATCGCTGAACGGTGTGCCCAAGGCGATTTCCCCGCGCCCATGCAGCACGCACTCTTCGCGGCGCAACAACAAGTCAGCACCGCCGCCTGAAAACCTGATCCAGCAGCCATAAGAACTAAGGTCCACCAACACCACGCTTCCGTTGCGCCAGTCCAAGCGTGCATGGGTTCGGGAAACGCGGGCGTCGGTTACCACAAACTCGACCTGATGTGTTCTGCCGATATGAATGGGCAAATCAAAGGCGTTAAATGCGCCTTTTTTATCCAGCCAGCTTAACTCGATGTGTGCCCCCAAAACGTCATGGGTACCCAAGCGGCTGGACAATGCGTAACCGGCAGGAACGGTCAACAGTTCTGACCCAAGATTCTCTTGCCATTCAACTTGGTATACCTTGCAAGATTCGGCCCGGCCGCGGATGTGAATGGGCCCAAGTAACCGAAAGCGTTCATCGGGTACATCAAATCCGTCCTCAATGGCGTCACCGTTGACCCATATCTGGTGTGGGCCGGTGAGTTCACTGAGTCGGGCCGCAATGTTGACGGCATCGCCGTAACAGTCTTCCGCGACGATTTCGACGCCACCTCTGGCCACACCAATGCGCAGCGGCATGTAGGCCTTGGGTGGCATGCGCCCGAGCAATTGTTGGTAAGAGCGCTGCAGGTCCATCACAGCCAGAACGGCCTTGGTACTGTCTTCGAAAATGATCAATACGCCATCGCCCAGGAACTTGATCACTCTGCCACCCTGAGCACTGCAACGCTGCGCAACCCAAGCGGTAGCTTGGGTCACGACCTCGGTCGCCTTGGCGTTGCCCAAAGCCTCGAAGACACCTGTACTGCCGAACAGATCGGCAAAAACGACAGTCGATTGAACACTCATTCGGGTTGAATTTTTAGGACGATGCTTGAGTTTAGGCCAATCAAATGGCAATTCTTATACGTGGCCCCACACCATCAGCGCATCACGCGCATCGACACTCAGGTTGGCGCGTGCGCCAACTGGCAGGAGTACCTTGGTTTGAACATGGCCATAGGGCAGATTGGTCAGCACCGGGCAGCTGACATGCTGGCTCAACCACTGAACCACGCTTGCCAGTTTGTAACCACGGTCATGTGAAGTGAGTTTGAAACTGGTAAATTGGCCCAGAAGAATCGCCTTTTGGCGCTTCAAAACACCTGCATACAACAACTGAGCCAGCATGCGTTCGATGCGGTAAGGGTGTTCAGACACATCTTCGAGGAAAAGAATGCCGCCTTTGATGTTGGGGAAATAGGGCGTACCCAGCAAAGATGTCAGCATGGTCAGATTGCCGCCCCAGATGACACCATCTTCTATGTCAAATGTGCCTCCAGCCCTTTTGGAATCTGGGTCGGGTGCTGCACTTTTAGGATCGCTTTCAGTGCTTTGCGGCAGCTGACGCCAGCCAGTGCCCTCCCCTTGTCCCACCAGCATGTCGTCAAAACAGGCTTCCATGATGTCGTCTGGGCCTTCGGCCGCACCAAAACCTTCGCCGAGTGCCGGACCAGCCCAGGTGATGGCGCCGGTTTTCGCCAGCACCGCGCTCTGAAACGCCGTGAAGTCGCTGATGCCAACAAACTGCATGCCTTTGTTGATCGCTTTGGCGATTTTTTTGTAGCGGATATCGGGCAGTAGTCGCGTCAGACCATAACCGCCGCGGGACATCAGCGCCACATCGGCCCCGCTGTCTGCTGCGCGATGGATGGCAGCCAGTCGCGTGGCATCGTCGCCAGCAAATCGTTGGTAGCTGTCCAGAGCGGACTCGTCCACCTCGACTTCATGGCCGAGCGTCTGCAGCCGCTTGATGCCGCGTTTGAACGCTGCCTTGTCGCGCACAGCGCCGGATGGGGAGTAGATATAGATGTGTTTTTTCATGTGCAGTTGCCCTGGCTGGTCCGAAATGGTCATGGTTGGATTTTCAGCGAAGAAAACGCTTGTGGACCGGCACGGTGGCCTTTATCTGGAAAGGGTGCGTCTAAAGCGTCTCGACTGAGCGTATCGGTGGCGACCAGCTTGATGGCCAACACGCTATGAGGCGCTATCGCCAGGAGCCTGTTGGCCAACGGTCGCGCCGACTCGGCAACAAGCAGTTGCACAGACCCCAGTTCGAGCCGCTGGACCAATTCCCGCAAAACTTGCGCATGCCAGTCCAGGGTGTGAAAACTACTCTTTTTGGGCTTGTCACTCTTGCCAAATCCAATCAGATCCACACAGACCATCCGCTGCCCGGCAGCGGACGCTTCTTGGAGGTAGCTGCACCAGGCGTAGCTCCAATCCTGCACGCCGTGCAGGCACAGCAGCGTGTCACCCGCCTGCTTCGGGCGGGTGTCCACATAATGCAAGCGCAAGCCTGCCAAGCTGGGCAGGTCATTGATGTAAAACGAGGGAGCGGGGCAAGCAGACAGTGCGGCAAAGCGACTCTCTGGTGTGCGCAAAGCATCCTGGCGCAGCGCCCTGCCCGCCTGTGCGGCTTCAAGCTGTTGTTGAGCGCGCTGGTTTTTGAAAAAGTCCTGGAGCAAACTTGCACAGGCACCAGACAACAGACCACCCTCAATGTGTGTGTGGTGGTTGAGTTGTGGCACAGCAAACACGTTGCTGACCGAACCCGCCGCACCCGTTTTGGGGTCTGGTGCACCAAACACCACCCGTTTGAGGCGGGCATGCAGCATGGCACCGGCGCACATGGTGCACGGCTCCAGCGTCACAAACAACTCGCAGTCGTCCAACCGGTAGTTGCCCAGATGCCGCGCAGCAGCACGCAGGGCAAGAATTTCGGCGTGGGCCGTGGGGTCATGGGTGTGGATGGGCGCGTTGCGGCCAACACCGATGATTTGCCCGTCCAGCACCACCACCGCCCCCACGGGCACCTCGCCTGCGGCACCTGCAGCTTGCGCCTGGGCCAGCGCCGCCTGCATCCAGGCAGTGTCTGGTGTCTCGGACTGATTTACAGCAGGCGTTGTCACGGTGTGTCGTCGGGCATCGGGCGGGGCTGTACTGCCTTGTCCAGCGCCTGTTTGAACTGTTGCTCAATCTGCGGGATGTTCTGAGCCGCTGTGCCGGATGCAGCTAAGGCAGCTGTATCGGCATGGATGGCCGAGTCAACTGATGTGGGTGCTTGCAAGGTGGGGCGCCTTGTCATCTGCTGCGACACCAACACACTCACAATCGCCAGTGTGATCAGCAAACCCACCAACCCAAACACCGCGCGCATTAAAGTTCTCCCGCTGCGTTGCTGACCAAGCCCAGGCGTTGCATCCAGTTGGCCAGTGCACGCTGATCGTCGTTGCCATGCGCATACACGCTGTGCAGAGCCTGGTGCGATTCGGGTCGGTGCTGGTTGAGTTTGAGCTTGCATTGCCAATCGGTCACAGTCAACTCAAACGCCACCATGCCGGCCATCATCTTTTGCTGAAAGTCATCACTCTGGCCACGCCACTGTTGCGCATAGGCAGGGTCATGGTCGTGAATCAGGTGTTTGAGCAGTCGATCTTTATCGTCAAAGTGTTCGATAAGCCGCGCCTGCACGGTGCAATGCAGCATCAGGTAGTTCCAGGTGGGCACCCGCGCCAAGTCAGGGTAAACGCTTGGACTCATGTAAGCCTGTGGCCCCATGAAAGTGACCACGGCTTTCGGTCGCGCCTGCAGGATACGCCAATGGGGGTTGGGCCTGGCGCAATGGCCCAACAACAGCCAATGCCCATCTTCTTCCAGTAAATGCAAAGGCAGCGGTGTGACAAAGGGCAAACCTTCGTCATCTACCGAGATCAGGCTGGCGAATGGGTGGGTCCGGATCAGTGCACAGGCCTGTGACGGATCGGTGGTGGCAAACTGCGGGGGCACATACATGCTGCCATTATTGCAGTTCACCATCACCACAACGCGCACCAAGCGTTATGGCTGGCGGCTTATTCCCACTCGATGGTCGCCGGTGGTTTGCTGCTCACATCGTAGGTAACGCGGTTGATGCCGCGCACTTCGTTGATGATGCGGCTGGACACTTTTTTGAGCAGCGCGTAAGGTAACTCGGCCCAGTCCGCGGTCATGAAGTCGCTGGTTTGTACCGCACGCAACGCCACCACATAGTCATAAGTGCGGCCATCGCCCATGACACCCACACTTTTCACCGGAAGAAACACGGTGAATGCCTGGCTGGTGAGCTGGTACCAGGTTTTGCCGGAGGCTTCGTCCACAAAGTTGTGCAGTTCTTCGATGAAGATGGCATCAGCCCGGCGTAACAGGTCGGCAAACTCTTTTTTGACCTCACCCAGAATCCGCACCCCCAGGCCGGGGCCAGGGAACGGATGGCGATAAACCATGTTGTAAGGCAACCCCAGCGCCACGCCCAGTTCACGGACTTCGTCTTTGAACAACTCGCGCAAGGGTTCCAGCAGCTTCAGGCCCAGTTGCTCCGGCAGGCCACCCACGTTGTGGTGGCTCTTGATCACCACTGCCTTCTTGTTCTTGGCGCCACCAGACTCGATAACATCTGGATAAATGGTGCCTTGGGCAAGCCACTTTGCACCTTTTTTTGTAGCATCAGATGCTTTTAATGCAAGGGCTTGCGCCTTAAAAACCTCTACAAACTCACGACCGATGATTTTGCGTTTGGCTTCCGGCTCACTGACGCCAGCCAAGTGTCCCAGAAACTGGTCTGCCGCATCCACACGCACCACCTTGGCGTGTAATTTGCCAACAAACATCTCCATCACCATGTCGCCCTCGTTCAGGCGCAGCAAGCCGTGGTCCACAAACACGCAGGTGAGTTGGTCACCAATGGCGCGGTGGATCAGCGCAGCCGCCACCGATGAATCGACGCCGCCGGACAAGCCCAAAATGACTTCTTCATCACCCACCTGGGCACGGATTTTTTCCACCGCTTCGCTGATGTAGTCGCCCATGATCCAGTCGGCGCAGGTGCCGCAGATGTCGAGCACAAAGCGCTCCAAAATCGCCGCACCACGTTTGGTGTGGGTGACTTCGGGGTGAAACTGCACCGCGTAAAAACGCCGTTCCTCGTCGGCCATACCGGCGATCGGGCAGCTGTCGGTGCTGGCCATCAGCTTGAAGCCCGGAGGCAGCTCGGTGACCTTGTCGCCATGGCTCATCCAGACCTGCAACATGCCATGGCCTTCGGGTGTGCTGTAGTCCTGAATGCCGTTCAGCAAAGCAGTGTGGCCATGCGCCCGCACATCGGCATGACCAAACTCACGCTGGTGGCCGCTGCTGACCACACCGCCGAGTTGGTGCGCCATGGCTTGCATGCCATAACAAATGCCCAGCACCGGCAAGCCCAACTCAAACACGACTTGGGGTGCCTTGTCGGTGGTTTCTTCGTAGATGCTGGCGTGGCTGCCCGACAGGATGATGCCTTTGAGGTTACCGTCACGCGCATAGGCACGAATCCAGTCCTCACTCACATCACACGGGTGGACTTCACAAAACACATGCGCTTCACGGACGCGCCGCGCAATCAGCTGGGTGACTTGGGAACCGAAGTCGAGGATGAGGATTTTCTGATGCATCAGTCTGCTCTGTAGTTAGGCGCTTCTTTGGTGATTTGCACGTCGTGTACATGGCTTTCGCGGATACCAGCGGAGGTGATTTCGACAAACTCGGCCTTGTTCTGCATGTCTTCGACGGTAGGGCAACCACAGTAACCCATGCTGGCCCGCAAGCCACCCGCCATCTGGAATACGATGGCCACCATCGACCCTTTGTAAGGCACGCGGCCTTCAATGCCCTCCGGCACCAGCTTGTCGGCGTTCGGGTTGCCGCTGTCAGCTTCTTGGAAGTAGCGGTCCGCACTGCCCTGCTGCATGGCGCCGATGGACCCCATGCCACGGTAGCTCTTGTAGCTGCGACCCTGAAACAGGATCACCTCGCCGGGGGCCTCTTCGGTACCGGCAAACATGCCGCCCATCATGACCGTGCTGGCACCCGCCGCAATGGCTTTGGCAATGTCACCGCTGAAGCGGATACCACCATCAGCAATCAGCGGCACACCCGTACCCCTGAGCGCGGTGGCAACACTGTCAATGGCCATGATTTGGGGCACACCCACACCCGCCACAATGCGTGTGGTGCAGATGGAGCCCGGGCCAATACCGACCTTGACGGCATCGGCACCTGCCTCAACCAAAGCCAGCGCAGCCGCGCCAGTGGCGATGTTGCCGCCAATGACTTCAACCTGTGGGAAATTCTGCTTCACCCAGCGAACCCGATCGATCACGCCTTTGCTGTGACCGTGTGCGGTGTCCACCACAATCGCATCCACACCAGCACGGGCCAGCAGTTCAACACGCTCTTCCGTACCTTCACCCACCCCAACGGCCGCAGCCACACGCAGCTTGCCGTGGTCATCACGTGCCGCGTTTGGAAAGCTGGTCTGTTTAGTGATGTCCTTGACAGTGATCAGACCCTTAAGCTCAAACGCATCGTTGACCACCAGCAAACGCTCGATCTTGTGCTGGTTGAGCAAGACTTTGGCTTGTGCCAGCGTGGTGCCGTCAGGCACGGTGACCAGCTTGTCACGCGGTGTCATGATGTGGCTGACCGGCAAGTCATAGCGTGTCTCAAAGCGCAGGTCACGTCCGGTGACAATGCCCGCCACACGCCCACCGTCGATCACCGGAAAGCCCGACACGCCCAATTGTTCAGACAAATCCATCACCTGACGCACGGTGTGCTGGGGGGTAATCACCACCGGATCACGCAACACACCCGATTCATAACGTTTGACCCTGGACACCTGAGCGGCTTGTTGCTGAGCCGTCATGTTTTTGTGAACCACCCCAATGCCGCCCTCTTGCGCGATGGCAATGGCCAAGCGTGACTCTGTCACCGTGTCCATGGCGGCCGACACCAGTGGCAGGTTCAAAGCGATATTGCGTGTGAAACGGGTGGAAAGTGAGGTGTCCTTGGGAAGGACTTGGGAGTACGCTGGCACCAACAAAACATCGTCGAAGGTGAGCGCTTTGCCAATCAGCCGCATGTTTAAAGCTCCAAATCGTCAATTGTATCTGGGCGCCATCAAGGCGTTTGGCGCAGGGTGGCGCTGTTCACGCTGTGAGCATAACGAACGTAGACGGCAAAGCCTTGTAAAGAAGCCGCTGCCAACCCTGGCTAGCATAAACTTGCGCCCCATGAACCGATGCATTCGACCTTTTGGATTTGTAGCTGCCGTTTTGCTGTCCACCGCAGCGATGGCGCAATGGCAGTGGCTGGACAAAGATGGCCATAAGGTGTTTAGCGACCGTGCGCCACCGCCCAGCATTCCTGACAAAAACATCCTGAAGCGGCCCGGGGGTATGAAGGCAGCGGCATCTCCGGTCAATCCGGACGGCACAGATTTGGCTATTCCAGCCGCGCAAGCGGCGTCGGCTGCACCCAAGGTCAGCGGTGTTGATAAGGATTTGGCCGACAAAAAGAAAAAAGCGGACCAGGAAGAGGCTGCCAAGCGCAAGGCTGAAGAAGACAAACAGGCCAAAACCCGAGCGGATAACTGTGCCCGTGCCAAACAGGCCAAGGCCAGTTATGACTCGGGCGTGCGACTGGCACGGCTCAACCCACAAGGTGAGCGAGAGATTCTTGACGATGCCACCCGCAGTGCAGAATCCCAGCGCGTTCAGGCCATCATTGAGTCGGATTGCAAGTGAACAGCTTGCGCGACTGACTGGCGCTTTCAGTATCCGGCTTTGGCACCGGGCCGTTTTTTGACAAACAGACCGGCTGCGCGTGCGCCCTGTTTGACGAAACGCTCTCGCCGCGCCACTTTAGGGTCAACCCGAAGGGCTCGGTAAATCTCAACACGGTCTTGGTCGCGCAGCGTTTGTGTCAGCTTCGCCGGGTGCCCCCAGACACCCACCTCGGTACCCTGCTGATCCAGTTCAGGAAAATGTTGCAATAGGCCGCTTTGTTGCAAGGCATCCAAAACGCTGCAGGGCTCCATCAGGCTCAGAGACACTTCATGGACTTGGCGCGCAGTGGGCGCGTACACCACACAGACCTGGATCACGGGTTTATTCGCCGTAGACTTGTTTGGCACGGTTGATAAACGCATCAACCATATTGCTGGCAATTTTGTCAAACACCGGGCTGATGAGTCTGCCTAGCGTGCTATCAAAACCATAGTTCAGAACCAATTCAACACGACAGGCACGTTGATTGGCACCCAGTGGGATGAAATTCCAGTCACCCTCAAGTTTGGAGAAGGGCCCGTTGACAAGTTTGATGGTCACCTGCTGATCCACCACATGGGTGTTTCTGGTGGTAAAAGATTGATGAATGCCACCAAAAGCGATGCCAATTTCAGCCACCATGCCGTTGTCTTCGTGACTGACCACCCTGGCCTTGTCACACCAGGGCAAAAACTGGGGATAGGCATCCACATCCACCACCAGTCGGTACATTTCTGCAGGGCTGTACCAAATTAAAACGGACTTTTTGACAGTTTTCATAGAATGGAGGTTTGCGCGGGATTGTAGTCAAGCCTGGTTCGCATTCATTCCCACTCAATCTCTTGCCCATGGCCAAAAAACCTGACACCGCGACCCGCATCGCTGACAACAAAAAAGCGGCATTCAACTATTTTTTTGAGGAGCGGTTCGAGGCCGGGATCGTGCTTGAAGGCTGGGAGGTTAAGTCGTTGCGTGAAGGCAAGGTGCAGTTGACCGACGGTTATGTTGTCATCCGCAACGGTGAGTTGTTCATCATCGGCCTGCAGATCCAGCCGCTGGGCACCGCCTCCACCCACATCACCCCAGACAAACAACGCACCCGAAAACTGCTGATGCACCGGGAAGAGATCAAGCGCTTGATTGGCAAGGTGGAGCAAAAAGGCTACACACTGGTGCCGATCAACCTGCACTGGAAAGCGGGCAAGATCAAGTGTGAAGTGGCGCTGGCCAAGGGCAAGGCCGAGCACGACAAGCGCGACACCATCAAGGACCGCGAAGGCAAGCGCGAAGTGGAGCGCGCCATGAAGTCACGTCAGCGCTAAGTGCCTCTCCGTCGGGTGTACTGGCCGGTTCGCCCGGACCAGATCCAGAAACAGCGGCAGGACAGGTGAGGTATTGCGCTCGGAATAAACAACCGCAATGCCCATCGTGAGTTTTGAGGCGCTGGCTTTGAGCGGCCTGAAGACCACGCCTTGCCGCTTGACACGTTGCAAGGAGGCCGGGATCAGCGCCAAACCTGTGCCTTGCGCAATCAGACCCAGCATGATGTGGTGGTCCGAGGGCTCCGGGAGCACTTCCAACCGAAAGTTGATCTGATCAAAGTACGCTTGGCAAAAGTCGTAAAACCCCGGATTCAGTCGTCGCTCAAACCAATACATCGGCTCACCACGCAGGTCGTCAAAGTCAAGTTGGCGTTTTTTGACCAATGGATGTCTGCTTGGCAAGGCAACGACCAGCGGCTCCTCGTGGATCGTTTCTGTTGTCAATCCCGCTGTTTGTGTGTGCAGGCCAATGAAGGCGGCGTCCATGGCCCCATTCTTGATGTCGCGCACCAGTCGGATCGAATGTTTGCCCTCGATGAGCATCTGCCAGCCCGGGAAACGCTGGCGCAATGGCGTTAACACGTCAGGAATCACACTGCGGTCAAAGACCGTGGTGTAGCCCACCACAAACCGCCCTTGCTGCTCACCACCGGCAGCCCTGGCGACAGCAACCGCTATTTCCGCCTGTGCCAGCGTTTGCCTGACCTCCGGCAAAAAAGCCTGGCCAGCTTGGGTAAGCGCCACACCAGTTTTGTTGCGCAAGAACAAGACCACGCCGAGTTGATCCTCCAGTTGCTGAATCTGTCGACTCAGTGGTGGTTGTGAGATATGCAGGCGTAACGCCGCACGACCAAAGTGGCGTTCTTCGCTGACAGCCAAGAAATAGCGTAACTGCCGCAGGTCCAGGGGATGACTCATACCTAAAAGGTATCACACAAACGGTATTGGATTTGTTGCGGAACCAACCCTACAGTGCAGCCATTGTTTAACCACCAAGGAATTCATATGGACAACACCCGTTATTTGCAAGGCTGGGCCAAGCTCCAGGAAATCGATGGTCACGCTGGCGAGAACGTCATTCATAGCCTGCGCGACATCGCCCCCGATTTCGCGCGACTCCTCATTGAGTTTCCGTTTGGTGACATTTACACACGGCCTGGTCTTGACCTCAAGACACGGGAACTTTCGGTGGTGGCTGCCCTCACTGCGCTGGGCAACGCCGCCCCGCAGTTGAAAGTTCACCTGCAGGGCGCACGCAACGTGGGTTGCTCGGAGCAGGAAATTGTTGAGGTGATCATGCAAATGGCGGTGTACGCCGGTTTTCCTGCGGCACTCAACGGCCTGTTCGCCGCCAAAGAAGTTTTCGCGCAGTCGACCACAACCAGTGAATCACCAAGTGCCAGTTGATTGACTTCGGCGAATAAAAGTTGTGATCAGCTGAGCCGAGTCCGGGCGCTCACCCTGATTGGCAAAGTCCAGTGCACTCAGGCCCAGGTCATTCACGATGCTTGGGTCTGCACCAGCTTCCAACAGCAGCTTGACCGCCGCTGCTGTGCCGTAGCGCGCAGCCATCATCAATGGCGTCGTGCCATTGGGTGAACCCGCGTCGATGTAGGCATCTTCGTCAATCAGCAGGGTCATCACGTCCAGATGTCCGTTCGTTGCGGCGTAGTGCAAAGGCGTCCAGCCGGTTTTGTTGACGTCTGCGTCCCGCTCAATCAGCATCTGGCACATTTTGAGATCACCCGCCAAAGCGGCCAGCATGAGCGGGCTCTCGCCTGTGGCGTTACGCACCTCGACTTTGGTTTGCGGCCAATGGATCAACGCATTGGCCACCTTTAACGACTCGGCCTTGATAGCCAGAATCAGGCCCGGGGTGCCGCTTGGGTCAACCGTGTCCGGATCAAAGCCACGCTGCAACAAAGCGGCAATCGCATCCGCATCGTCTTGCCGGATGGCCACAAAAAAATCGTCATAGGAGCCGGCATGTACAGATGAAAACCCAATAAAAACAAGGCAGTAAACAATATTCTTAAAGTTTTTTATGGTGATCAACCAGCTCGTTTTCATGCGCGAACCCCGGCAAAGAGTCGGTCAAAGTTGCGACTGGTCAGGCTGGCGACCTCGTCTGCGCTCACGCCGCGCAACGCTGCCAAGGTCTGAGCGACAAAGGGAACATACGATGGGTTATTGGTTTTGCCACGGTACGGCACTGGCGCCAAATACGGACTGTCGGTCTCGATCAGCAGGCGATCCAACGGCACTTTGGCTGCCACATCACGGATGCTTTGTGCACTTTTGAAGGTCAGGATGCCCGAAAACGAGATGTAAAAACCCAGGTCAAGCGCAGCCTGAGCCACCTCCCAGTCCTCGGTAAAGCAATGGAACACGCCCCCGGCGCTGCCCGCTGAGCCATCCTCACCTTCTTCACGCAAGAGGGTCAATGTGTCGCTGGCAGAGCTGCGCGTGTGAATGACCAGCGGCTTTTGCAACTGGCGCGCGGCGCGGATGTGAACCCGAAAACGCTCACGTTGCCAGTGCATGTCTGCAACGCTGCGCCCATTGAGCCGGTAATAGTCCAAGCCAGTTTCTCCGATACCGACCACGCGCGGCAAGCTGCCCAGCTGCACCAGCTGTTCCTGGGACGGCTCTTGCACACCTTCATTGTCCGGGTGCACCCCGACCGTGGCCCAGAGATTGGGGTGTTGCAGCGCCAGTTGGTGCACGCTCTCAAACTCTTCCAGCGTGGTGCTGATGCACAGCGCGCGCGTCACCTGGGCTTGTGACATGGCCTGCAAGATATCGGGCAGGTTAGACACCAGCTCGGGGAAATTCAAATGGCAATGGGAATCCGTGAACATGCGTTTGTCTAATTTGGCATCTGCCCCTCAGGGCCGGGCAGACAGGTCAGATGGTTTGCGTCTGGCGGTCAGAGGCCAGTTGTCCACCCAGAATCTCTTCGATCTTGAGCTTGAGTGTGCGAGCGTTCTCGTCCCGGGGGAAGCGGATACCAACACCCTGGGCGCGGTTATGCGACGCCTTGGCCGGTGTCACCCAGGCCACCTTGCCTGCAATCGGGTAGCGCTGCGGTTCGTCGGGCAAAGAAATCAGCACATACACCGATTCGCCCAGAACATAGTCGCGGTTGGTGGGAATGAACATGCCGCCTTCGGTAAACAGCGGAATGTAGGCCGCATACAGAGCCGATTTTTCCTTGATGGCCAGTTGGATCACACTGGGGCGTGGTGTGCCCGGTGCAAGGGTGGTGGTGGCGTTCATGCTTTGGAGTTTAGAGCCAATTGCGCCTGACTGACCAGTGCTTCCTGCATCAACCCGGGATTGAACGGATGCTCCACCGTGCGCCGCGTTTCGGCCAGCGACTTGGCCCAGGCCGTCAGACTTTGCCAGGAGCCAGTGCCAGGCAGGTCAGCCACCTCAAAATACCGCGGCTGGGCACCGGTTTTGACGGCCAGCAGGTCGTGGCATAACTTGTGCAACGCATCGACCGTTTGCGCGGGTGTCCAGTCTTTGAATACCGCCACCTCACCCCGCACCACGGCTTTGGGCAAAAGACGCCAGCGGTCACTTACCGGCGCCATCAGCAGGGCGTCGGCCGGGCGGCCACCCGATGCGCGCAGCATCACCGTGGCCTGGGCCGCAGGCACACCCTGGGCTTGGAGCCAACGCAGTGCGTCGTCTTGCGTCGGCCAGCTCATGGTGTGGCCCAAGCAGCGGCTGCGGATGGTGGGCAGCAGCAAGTGGGTGGCGTCAGTGGCCAGCACAAACTTCACATCACCAGCAGGTTCTTCCAGGGTTTTGAGCAAGGCGTTGGCGGTGAACACATTCATGCGTTCTGCTGGAAACACCAGCACCGCTTTGCCACGGCCACGGGCGCTGGTGCGCTGCGCAAATTCCACCGCATCGCGCATGGCTTCCACGCGAATCTCCTTGCTGGCCTTGCGTTTCTTGCTATCAATCTCAGACTGCGCTTTTTCTCCCAAGGGCCAACCCAGGTCCAGCAGCACGGTCTCGGGACTGAGTACACACAGATCGGCATGGGCATGCACATCGATGGCGTGGCAACTGGCGCAGACGCCACAGGCGCCTTGCGCTCCGGGTTGGTCACACAACCAGGTCCGCACCAGTGCCAGCGCCAGTTCGTATTGGCCCAGGCCGGACGGCCCAGCCAGCAGCCAGGCATGGCCACGCTGCGTCAGCAGACTTTGCAGCTGGGCAGCAATCCAGGGCGCAACAGGTGCGGGCGAAACGGCGCTGTCTGTTGCTGTCATACCAGCCAGCCTTTGTGTTGCAGCGCTTGCAACACGTCTTGCCAAACGGCTTCTCGGGTCTGGTCAGCCTGGATACGGGCGAAACGGCTTGAATCTGCTTGCAGGCGCTGTTCATACGCAGCGCTGACGCGCCTGAAAAATGCCGCGCTCTGCGCTTCAAATTTATCGGGAACCCGGGCGCCAGCGAGCCGCTGAGCCGCAATCTCGGGGTCCAGTTCAAACCACAGCGTCACATCGGGTTGTCGAACGAAATTGGCTTCTGGCCCTTTGATTTGCTGCACCAGCTGCTCTAGATTCAGGAGCGTTTGCCAGTCGTACCCGCGACCACCGCCCTGGTAGGCCAAGGTGGCATCGGTGAACCGATCGCTGATCACCACCTCGCCGCGCGCCAGGGCGGGCTCGATGCGTTGTTGCAAATGGTCGCGTCGGGCGGCAAACACCAGCAGCGCTTCGGTCAACGGGTCCATGGCGTCGTTGAGAACGATGGTGCGCAGTTTTTCGGCCAGCGGTGTGCCGCCCGGCTCACGCGTGAGCGTGACCACCCTGCCCTGCGCCTCAAAAGCACGTGCTAAGGTTTCAATGTGGGTGGATTTGCCGGCACCGTCGATGCCTTCAAAAGTGATGAAAAGTCCGTGATGAGTCATGAAAAAACAGGTGTTGGCGCGCTCATTTACCAAGCTGGTATTTGGCCACAGCCCGGTTGTGAGCTTCCAGCGTGTCATTGAACTGGCTGCTGCCGTCGCCTTTGGCGACAAAGTACAGCGCCTTGCTGGTGACAGGTTGCGCAGCGGCCAGCAGCGCCGCCTTGCCGGGCATGGCAATCGGTGTCGGAGGCAGACCGGCGCGGGTGTAGGTGTTCCAGGGCGTGTCTTCGAGCAGATCGCGGCGGCGCAGGTTGCCGTCAAATCTGTCGCCCAGGCCGTAGATCACGGTGGGGTCGGTTTGCAGCATCATGCCGATACGCAATCGGTTGGTGAACACCGAGGCGATCATCGGCCGGTCAGAGGCCAGGCCGGTTTCTTTCTCGACAATGCTGGCCAGTGTGAGCAAGTCATCTGGCGTTTTCAGGAGCGAGTTGGCCGGGCGGGTTTGCCAGGCGGCCTCCAGGTGTTTGTCCATGGCGTGCATCGCCCGCTTGAGCACGGCCAAATCGCTGCTGCCTTTGGTGTAGGTGTAGGTGTCGGGGTAGAAACGGCCCTCGGGCGCAACACCGGGGCGACCCAGCTTTTGCATGATCAAACTGGCATCTAGCCCTTTTGTATCGGGCGTTAATTGCTCTGATTTAAGGAGCAGTTGGCGAAATTGTTTGAAGGTCAGCCCCTCCACCAGGGTGACGGCGCGCAGCGCCTCTTCGCCGCGCACCAGCTTGGAGAGCAGTCGCCGTGGGCTGACATCACCTTGCAATTCATAACTGCCGGCCTTGATGAGGCGCGCCTCGCCCGAGAGGCGAAACCACCAGTACAACAGTTGCGGCGAGGTCGCTACCCCCGAACTGACCGCGTCTTGCACCACGCCACGCACGCTGGTGCCAGGTTCAATCGACAAGTCCACCACCGGCACGCGCAATTGCAGCGGCTGGTTGACCCACCACCAGCCCAGGCCGCCTGCGGCCAAAATCACTATCAAAACCAAGCCGATTAGTCGTCGCACAACCCTGCCACCTTCCCCAAATTCAACACCGCATCATAATGCGCGGCATGCAAGAACAACTCCACGGCGTGGCCCGGCTGACACATTCAGGGCTGATACGCGCACAAGGTGATGACGCTGCCAAATTTCTGCACGGCCAGTTCACCAATGATTTTGTGCTGCTGGGACAAAACCAGGCGCGACTGGCGGCCTTTTGCAACGCCAAAGGGCGCGTGCAAGCCAGTTTCATTGGTTTCAAACGCAGCAATACCGACATCCTGCTGGTGTGCAGCCGCGACATTTTGGCCAGCACGCTCAAACGCTTGTCGATGTTCATACTGCGCGCCAAGGTCAAACTGAGTGACGCCAGTGACGATTTCGCGCTGTACGGCCTGGCCGGCTCAGCTGTGCAAGACGCTACATCAAAAATAGCAGACTACTCAGATAAAACCTGGGCTAAAGCCGATTTTTTAGATGTTTCCCTGGTCAACCTGTACCCGGCTGACGGTGTGGCGCGCGCCTTGTGGGTGGCACCTGTGGACCAGGCGGCCCCCGCTGGCCAAGCGCTGTCGCAGGCGCTGTGGGACTGGAGCGAGGTGCGCAGCGGCATCGTCACGGCCAGCCAACCGATTTTTGAGGCCTTTGTGCCGCAGATGATCAACTACGAGTCGGTCGGCGGCGTGAACTTCAAAAAGGGTTGCTACCCCGGGCAAGAGGTGGTGGCACGCAGCCAATTCCGTGGCACGCTCAAGCGTCGGGCTTATCTGGCGCATTCAGACGCGCCACTGACAGCGGGCGATGAGGTGTTTGTGGCCGCTGACGATGGCCAGCCCTGCGGCACCGTGGCGCAAGCCGCCGCTGCGCCAGGGGGCGGTTTTGATGCGATTGTGTCAATGCAGATCAGCGCGTTTGAGGCCGCCAGCGTCCACCTGGGCCGTCTGGATGGGCCGGTGCTGACACTGGCACCACCACCCTACCCTTTGCTGGCTGACGTCTGACCGGAAAAAGTCACCCGCACCTGCAGGCCTGGCCCTGAGTCGGGATCTTCCAGCGCCAGGCTGGCGCCCTGGTTCTGCACCACTTCCAGCGCAATCGCCAGACCCAGACCGGCGCCGTCGATGGCGGCATCAACACGCACAAATGGCAACACAATGCGCTCGCGCAGCTCCGGTGCAATGCCGGGGCCATGGTCGCGCACCAGCAGCGTCACATCTGGCCCGCTGGCCTCGATGTTGACCTCAACCACAGAGTCGCTTGGTGAGAACTTGATGGCGTTACCCAGCAAGTTGTCCAGCAGCAGCCGTAAGTCGTCCTGATCCCCCTGCACCACGGTGGCGCCACTTGCCGCCAGCGCAAACTCAATGCCGCGCTGGCTGCCTAGCGTGGACAGTCCCACCATGGATTCCTGGGCGAGTTGCTGCAGGTCCACGGCAACCCGGGGTCTGGGGCGGCGGCGGGCCTCCAGGCGCGCCAAGGTCAACATTTGCTGCAGCAGGTGTTGGGTGCGTTGCGAGCCCAGTTTGAGTCGGCTCGCGGCCTGGCGCATTTGTGCCTGATCTTGCCCCGCCAGCAGGTTGTCCACTTCCAGGCTGATCGCGGTGATCGGCGTGCGCAGCTCATGCGCGGCGTTGGCGATGAAACGCTTGTGCGCCTGCAGGCTGGTGTCGAGTTGCTGCAACAGCCGGTTGAGCGTGTTGACCACACTGGCCAACTCGGTTGGTGCATCGGGGATTTCAAGGGGGGCGAGCGAACTGGCGTCGCGCCGACTCAATTCGTCGTCCAGTTTGCGGATCGGGGCCAACCCTTGTCTGAGGGTGAAGTTCACCAGCATGGCGCCCACCAGAATCACCAACATGGATGGCATCAGTACCTCCAACACCGCGTCCCAGCGCAATGCATCCCGCAGGGATTTGGCGTGCATCACCTGCACTGTGCGATGCCCGTTGCTCAGCGTGAAGACTTTTAAGATCACCGCATCGGCCTGGTGCCCGCTGCTCACCAAGGACAGGCCCGGAGGTGTGTCCAGGTCCACATCGATCTGTTCACTGGAGCGGTACAACAAATTGCCAAAGGCATCCCACATCTGCACATCCAGGTGCAGTGCCGGGTCATCGTCCCAGGTTTTCTGCGTGCCCTGGAGGTCACTGAGGATCAGCGCCCGCGCCACTTGCTCCAGCTGGTAATCCAGCATTTCGCCCTGCTGCCGATGGACCTGCATGCGGACCACCCAGCCCAGCACAACGGCCACCAGCACCATGCCCAACAACAAGCGGTATTTGAGGCGTTTTTCTAACGAGAACATGACGGGTCGTCGCGTGGCACAAAATAGCCCACGCCGCGGATGTTGAGGATGCTCTCCACGCCAAGTTTGCGACGCAGGTTGTGGATGTTGACTTCCAGCGCGTTGCTGGCGACTTCTTCGCCCCAGCCCAGCAGGCGTTCTTCGAGTTGGGCACGCGACATCGGCATGCCCGGGCGGCGCATCAGCAGCTCCAGCAGAGCGAATTCGCGTGCCGACAAGCTGACTATCACCCCTTGCTTGGTGACGATTTTGGTATCAGGGTGCAAAGCCAAAGCACCGCTACGCAGCACCGGGTCTGCGCGGCCAGAGCGGCTGCGGATGGCCGAGCGCAGCCGCGCCGCCAACTCATCTATTTCAAACGGTTTGAGGATGTAGTCGTCGGCCCCGGCATCCAGGCCCGCCACGCGCTGTGTCAAGGCGTCGCGGGCGGTCACGATCAAGATCGGCATCACATGCCCACCGCTGCGCAGGTCTTGCAGCACCTGCATGCCATCACGTTTGGGTAGGCCCAAGTCCAGCACCACCGCATCAAACGGTTCACTGCGGGCGCATTGCAAACCCAGTTCGCCGTCGCGCACCCAGTCCACGGTGATGCCCAGCCGGGCCAGCCCGACCCGGACTGCTTCGCCGATCAGGGGATCGTCTTCAACCAACAGCACACGCATCGATAGTTCCAGAAATATGAGTGGTTTTCAGCTTATCACGCTCGCACGTAAAAAAGCCGCGCATCGGCGCGGCTTTGTGCTGGGCAGATAGGCCACCCTGGCGAGAGGCTCAGCTGGCAGCAGCTTCCTTCTTGACGACCTTCTTGGCAGCGTGTTTTTTCACATGCTTCTTGGCGGGGGTGGTCACTGCAGCGGGTTCGGTGCTTGTCGCTGTAGCCGCTGGTGCAGCAGGTGTGGCAGCAAAAGCCAAGCTGGAGCCCAAAACACCAACAGCGACGCACAAAGCGGTGAGACTTGATTTCATGATGGTTCCTTGAAAAATGGAAGGTTTGTTGCCTGAGGGGTTGGTTCCGAACCAACTGAGGCGAACTGTAAAACCGTCAACTTAGGCTGAACTTAGGCTTGGCTTAGTCACAACTTAAGGTACCCGTTTGGCAAGAAAACCTGTTGGCATCAACTGCTGATCTGAATCGTCAGTTGATGAAATGAATTTCTATATTGATAGCGCACTTCCCTTATTTTAAAAGGGCTAGCGGCCAAATCAACTGGATTGAACATCCGCATGAACCTGACCTGCCTCAATGGTGATCACCCGCTGGCAGCGCGCTGCCAGCGACTTGTCGTGTGTCACCAGGACCAAGGTGGTGCCCAGTTCGCGGTTCAGGGTGAGCATCAGTTCCATCACCGTCTCGCCGGTGGCAAAGTCCAGGCTGCCGGTGGGTTCATCGGCCAGCAGCACGGCCGGCTTCACCACAAAGGCACGCGCCAAAGCCACACGCTGCTGTTCACCACCCGAGAGCACCTT
>Ga0302321_100000065_pt1 | contig 94179 bp, 103 predicted proteins | sample Fen_T0_1_FD_202505 | JGI IMG/M metagenome (GOLD analysis project Ga0302321, IMG submission 202505) | Peat permafrost microbial communities from Stordalen Mire near Abisko, Sweden - Fen_T0_1 | ecosystem: Environmental > Terrestrial > Soil > Wetlands > Permafrost | place: Sweden: Abisko...
AAACGCGCCGTCCGAGACGGGCGGTATTCATCCGTCGCGTGTCGCGCCCCACGTATCTGTCTTCCGCGCTGGCCAGAAGCTCGTCAACCGGGGCCTTCGGCGCGACGGCGACTGAAGCAACGCGCGGGGTCAATCCAATCGCATCGGCTAGCAACTCACGAAACTTCGAGGCCGGTCGTCGCGGAGGCACGGCTTTCGCGACCACTGCTACCGCCTTGCCCGGTTGAGCGCCCAGGGTTCTACGCGCAGGCGGCTCGTTCGGGTACAGATCTGCCGCATCTGGTGGAGCCTGCTCGAATCTGCGGGTGGCTCGATCGGGTGACATGTAGTCGTCCTCGGAAACATCGTCGTCCTGACCATCCAACCACATCAGGCGATGGATGCTTGCGTCGGTGACGCCAAGCAGCATGCTGCGCCCATTGACCGTTGCCACGACGAGCTGCGCCTTTGGAGAAAGCTTGGTGATGCTACCGAGTCTGATGCTCGATGCTGCAACCTTCGGTTGGGTCCGTCGCACCTGCTTGCGCTTCCAAACGGCATAGCCCCCAAAACCGCCCAGAAGCGCGATCGCGGCCCACTTACCCAGAGAAAATTGGGTCGTTGCCGGCGGCACCGCGGCACCTTGCACCGATTGGCGCAACCAATTTCTGTCGGGCGCTGCGGTTGTCGGTGTTGCTGATACAGTCACCGCCGTCAAAGCGATGACGAGAAACGCCATTACGCCAACGCTGCGCCAAGTATTCATGGTTCGGTCCCTGCACGTATACTACCGTCTGTGACCATCACTTCAGTCAGTCTCACACCGTAACGTTCACCCACGACTACCGCTTCGCCGCGAGCTATCAGCCGGTTATTGACGAAAATATCGAGCGGATCGCCATTGGCTTTCGTCAATTCGAGCACGCTGCCTGGTCCAAGGCGCAACACTTCGCCAATTCGCACGTTTTTCCGACCGAGCTCGACCGTAAGCTCCACCGGAACGTCCATTACGAAACTGAGGCCATCAATCCCTCGCAGCGCGACGGCACCCGCAGCATCACCAGCCGCAGCAGTGGCGTTCAAGCGCCCATCCGAGGAAGAATTGGGCTGGCCATTCGTGTCAATCATGCCCGCTGCGACATTCAAGGATCATGCCTGCGGCACGGCCCCTGGCGGCGACTTTCGCCCGCGTCCACATTGTCGCATGTGTCCACAGGATCAACGCAAACTTGTGTCGATGTCGCAGTTGCGGCCGAGCGTACGAGGCTGACACCTGATTGCGCAGGAGCGCGATCCGCCACGCTATCCGTCGAGGCGTCCCCTGATCTCGACAGCCAATTGCCCGCGCGACACCACTGGTCGCGCCGCAAACTTGCTCATTCCCCCCACACGGACGATGGCTGGGTCATCAACCGCCGTCTGCAAGCGCACGACCTGACCTACCTTCAACTCCAATACCGACCGCAAACCGAGTGAGGCCTTACCCAATTCGACGCGAACCTCTACGGTGACGTCGCGCAGTGCCTCGGCCATGCGCGGATCGGCGGCCACTGGCGCCTCTTCGTGAAGTTCGCGAGCAGCGGTCTCGAGCGCTTCAGCACTCACTGAAATCGAAATCGTTGGGTCGCCGGGCAAACCGTCCAAGACACAGTCCACGCGCAGTCCGTCGACACCTGGTGGCTCTGCTGGCTCGTCGGCTGCATAGGCGCGCGACGAAGCCACAGCGAATCTTAGTCCAACTTCCTCGCGCACGGCGGCACTGAAGTCGTCCGCAAGTGACCGTGCGACGCGCGCCACCACGGCACGTTGTGCCAGAGTTAGTTCTGTTCCCAATTCGGCGGTACCCGGCGTCTTTGCGCCCAAGGATCCGTCGAGCACGTAACGCAAGGCCATTGGCCCAATCGTTAGGCTGGCCCAAGCCGGAAGTTCTTCAGCCTCCAATACGACATCGAAAGACGGCCCTTCTCCGCTCAACGCCGATTCGTCTGCTGGATTGATGATACTGACGGGCTGTGGGACAAGGCGCGCTTTGGCGCGCACCAACCACGGCAGCGTCCGCCGTGCCGATCGTGCAAACCGGGCTGCAACTTGGGCCATGGCTTGCATGGCCGCCCTGAGTTGGCGCTCACGCCCAGTCAGATCTAATGCCCTCAGCGCTCCACCATCCAATCGTTTGCCTGTGCGCGCTCGGCCGCGGGCAGCAATCGGACGGTTGGATTCGCTAGATTCGCTCATTGGGCGACGAAGTCCGTTATGATCACTCGAGTCGTGTGTTTTGCGCCCATCGCCTTAGTGATGCGGTCGTTGAGTTCTTTGGTAACAGTCTCGAACTGCGCGGGCTCGGTCAAATCTTCGAAGGTCTTCGAACGCAGATACAGAATTGCCGCTTCTCGACCTCGTGGTTGCAGCTTGTCGAACTCTTCCTTCTTGACGCCGTCTTTCAATTCGACGGTCAAGCCCACTTTCATGTGGTGCGGCAGACTCTTCTTGTCTCTGACGTCGACGATGAGGGGTTGAAAAGCCATTGGGTTTGGCGGCTTTTCTTCCGTTTCTTCCGTGTCCACTTCGGGGCCTTCTGCACTGCCCTCCAAGCCGGCAGCTTCTGCTCGATTAGCCAGCAGGCGGGGACCGAGGACTGTCCCAGCCACTCCGGCACCGACGATGAGTACCGAAGTGGCCAGGACTCCCAGGAGCCGTTTTTTACGCGGCTTCTCCACCACTGGCTGCTCTTTGCTGTCATTCTCAGCCATTCACAGCCTCATTTCACCCGAGCACCAAGACTCGACCGACCAATTTACCGTTTGATATTGATGAGCTCTTGCAGCATTTCGTCGGCAGTGGTGATAGTCTTTGAATTCGCAGAGAAGGATCGTTGGTGCTGAATGAGGCCCACGAACTCCTCCGCCAAGTCGACGTTGGAGGCTTCGAGTGCACCGGCCGAGGCGGACCCGCGCCCGCCGCTGCCGGCTGTGCCCATGGCCGCGGATCCGCTGTCTCGCGTGTCAATCCACAGGCTTTGCCCAGCACGGCCCAATCCGTCATTCGAGCGGAACTTGGCAATTGCCAACTGCGACAAGGCCAACTTTTGCCCATTGGTGTAAAGTCCCATGACTACGCCTTCGCCGTCGATGCTGATGCCGGAGAAGTCGCCCGATGAGTAGCCGTCTTGCGACTGGCTCGATACGTTCTCGGGTGACGCAAACTGGGAGACTCCATCGAGACCTGTCCCGTTGGCGGCAATCGAGGTGCCGAAGTCTACGGTGATGTTTTGCGCCGCGGCAATTCCCGCGAAGGTGACTGACACTGCGTTGGCGGACACGTTCTGAAGCGCACCGACGGTGCCAGCCGCGGGGTCGTTATTGAACGTGAGCGTACCGGTACCAACATCCACATTCGTGCCAGCTGCAGCTGGATTGTTGGTGTCACCCCCGGCAACAAGGGCGTGCCAATCGAAGGTGTTGTCCGCGGTCTTGCGGAAATAGATATCGAGCGTGTGAGCGCCGCCGAGGTCATCGTAGACGGTCTGCGTCGTGCTGAAATTCGAGGTGTTTGCTGGGTCCTGTGCGTCCCATGGCAGTAGCGGTGTCGCCTCGGTTGCATCGAGATTGGCCACGATGGTCGTCGAAGTCGTAGCGCGCGGTGGGATAGCCGCTGTGGGCGCCTGGACGGAAGAGATGCTTGCAGCAAAGGTTCCGTCACCATTGGCTGCGTATCCCTGTACTTGCAGACCATTGGGATTGACGAGGTAGCCGTCCTTGTCCAACACGAAGGTGCCGGCGCGGGTGAAGAAGTTACCCTGGACGCCGTTGACTCCGCCCTTGACAGTGAAGAAGCCATCGCCGTTGAGGGCGACGTCGGTACCGACACCAGTTGCCGAAACCGTTCCTTGTTCGAACATCTGTTGAATGTCGCCGATTTTTACGCCGGATCCAGGCAAAGACGAACCGCTACCAGCAAGGATGGAGTGACCGAGCACGTCCTGGAAAAGGGCACGTTGCTTCTTGAAACCCGTCGAATTCACGTTGGCTATGTTGTCGCCTATTACTCCGAGGGCTTCACCCTCGGCACGCAGGCCTGACACGCCTGAGTACATCGCCTTGAGAACCATAATTCCTCCTAACTAACTTGATGCTCTGTGTGTGGTGTGTGTTACTCACGAACCCGTTGGTGGAGAACTGATTCGTGGGAGTCTATTGTTGCTACATTACTGGCTTAATTATGTTCCAGTGGTTGCTGTCTGAACCATTACTAGGTCGGACACTGGCGCGCTGGCGCCGTTGGCCAACATTAGGACCGGATAGCCCGTTGCAAAGGATACTCCGGTGACCTTCGCGGTTGTATTCTGGTCCACGGACACCGCTTTACCATCAGCGTCGACGGCCTTGACCGTGACGGAGTAGTTCCCAGCAACTTGGAGTGTGCCGTGCGAGTCTTTGCCGTCCCATTGAAGGCTAACCAGACCTGCACTGTGCGCTCCGAGTTCGAGCGTGCGCACGGTGTTACCCGAACTGTCTTGGATGTTGATGGTCGACTTTGCGATCTTGTCAGCAGCCGTAAAGTTAATACCGGTGCCTGTGCCGCTACCGGACAGAGTCACGGCCGATCCCTTCACTGTAGCCATTTGCCCGACGAGGCCAGTCACTTGGGCATTGGATTGGCCGCGCGACTGCAACGTAAGCAGGTCAAGGCGACTGTTCATACCCATGGACTGCTCTAGATTCGAAAACTGTGCCAACTCTGCCACGAACTGTGTGTTATCTTGTGGCTTAAGTGGATCCTGATTTTTCATCTGTGCCACGAGCAACTTGAGAAAGTCATCTCGATTGAGTGCTTTCTCGGCGCCGGTGGTCAAACCGAATCCCGACGTTTTGTCCGTCGCGGTCGTGCTTGATACTGCGTTGGTCGTGGTCATAGTGGTTTAGCCGGTGACGTTGAGACGCTTGGTCTTCTTTTTCCGTTGACCCAAGTCTGATGCCGATTCGGCCGATTCTTGGGAGCGTCGAGCCCGATTGCTCGTTGCCATCTTCGTCAGAGCAAGATCGGTGCCGAGTCCGTTCATGCGCACGATTTCGAGGGAACCGACGCTTTGTCCGTCAGATTCCAGGGCTCGGCGCACGGCCAGGCAATCTCGAGTCAACGCCATGACCGCCTGTGGATTGGCTGCGCCTAACAGAACCCGAAGTCCTGTTTCGACTCGCTCCACGACCACAGCAATCTCGCCAAATTCCTCTGTCTTGACGCGAACTTGAAGCCTGTTGGTGTTGTCTGCTGCCACCGCACCGGAGTCCGGCGTTGACCCAGGCACGCGCGCCGCAGCGGTTGAGCCACTCGCACCGGGCGTCAGCGCCTCAACACTGGGCCGCCAACCGTCTGGCACTTGCTGGCTCGATTCGGGAGCGCCAAACCCCAATGTCGCGGGTCGCACTGGCACCGCTTGCTGCAGACACGTCGCCACAGTGGACGCCCAGCGCTCGTGTTCTTGCCGATCGCCGCGCTCGTCCCGCTGAGCGTCGCAGGCCGTGCTGTCACTCAACGCAGTCTTCGATAGTTCGTGACCATTCATGGTTTGGCCCCTCAGCTTCCGTTCGGCTTTCGATGGCGTTGCGCCAATTCATCAGAAAGGCGTTGCTCCAATCGATTGATTTGCTCGGCCTCGCCCGTGGCCAATCGCGCTTCAAGCAGTTCGATGCGCTTCTTGTCGATACGAGCGTCGACGACCTCTTGCCAAGCCTGTTGCACTCCCGCCTCTGCCGCTAACACTCGACCATCCGCGCGTCCGAGATCCATTCTTCTCTGTGCCAGCCACTGTTCGGCTTCAATCCATGAATTGACGTCAATGGCGCCGGACGTAAGTTTCACGCGGTGCTCTTGGGCGATCTGTAGCCGTTCGGATTCGCGGGTGTGTTCGTCCTGGGCGTCACTGAGAACCGATTTGGATTGCGTCAACTCGAGTGCGCGCTGTTCCAGCGCCTGCTCTCGCAGGTCGAGCACCTTCTTTATTTTTCGACGTTTTTGATTCATCGCCGTTCACCAGCTTGGCAGAGCTTGGCCAGCGCCTGCAACCGTGTGCGCGATTCCGCAAGACTGGTTCGCTCTTTAACCGTTTGCCTGAGATACGCATTGAACTGCGGCATAAGCTTGATGGCAATTTCCACGCGCGGGTCGCTCCCTGCTTGATAGGCGCCCACTTGAATGAGGTCAGCTGCCTCTCGATACGCAGCCAGAACCTCACGCACCTGCGACGATGCCTTCATCATCGCTTCGGGAGCAATCTCTGGCGCCAATCGCGAAATACTCTGCAGCACATCGATCGCCGGAAAGTGGCTCTTTTCAGCCAGGGCGCGCGACATGATGATGTGTCCATCGAGAATACCGCGCACCGAGTCGGCAATAGGGTCATTCATGTCATCACCCTCGACAAGTACGGTGTAGAGCGCACTAATCGTACCTTCGCCTCCACCTGTGCCAGCACGTTCGAGCAACCGAGGCAGCGCAGCGAAGACGCTTGGCGGATAACCCTTGGTGGCTGGAGGCTCTCCGGCGGCCAATGCGGCTTCGCGCAAGGCCATTGCGTAACGTGTCACTGAATCCATGACTAGCAGCACGGTCTTGCCTTGATCGCGAAAGTACTCGGCAATGGCCGTCGCCGATTCGGCTCCGCGAGCGCGCAATAGCGGCGGTTGGTCACTGGTGACTGCCACGACGACGCTGCGCGAAAGGCCATCTTCGCCGAGCGAAGAACGGATGAACTCGTTCAATTCTCGTCCACGTTCGCCAATCAAACCGACGACATTGACGTCCGCCTGGGAGGACCGGCAGATCATCCCGAGCAACGTGCTTTTCCCTACGCCAGCACCGGCAAAAATTCCCATGCGCTGACCAATTCCAATCGGCAAAATGCCATCGAGTACGCGAATTCCGGTTGAGAATTGCTGGTGGATGGGTCTTCGCGCAAACGCCGATGGCGGGGCCGCGTGAACTGGATAGTGGTCATCGCTTACCAATGGGCGACCGCCGTCGATAGGTCGACCAAAGGCATCGACGACACGCCCCAACAACTCTGACCCCACGATGACCGAAGCGCCGCGGTGAGTCTGTGCAACGCGCGCCCCTTGGCGAATGCCCGAAATGGATCCAAGCGGTGTGGTGACCAGCCGATCGGCCTTGAAGCCAATCACTTCGACCTCGATCGTCGTCTGATGCAGCGTTTCGATCGCCAGCGTGTCACCCACAGCCGCACGTACGCCGCCCACCTCAACGATGAGGCCAACCACCTCGAGCACAACCCCCTCGGGGCGGTGCAGCGGGACTTTACGGCATCGCTCAATGATCGATTCGAGCAAGGGTTACTCCTCCGTCTCGGTGTCGATCGCTTCAAGAACGGCGTCGATGCGGCTTTCAATACTCTCGTCGACGCGACCGATGTCAGTTTCCACGACGCAGCCAAACTCGGATATTGCGGTAGAAATCCCGAGTTCGACCTCGATCCCTTTGGTGGCCAACTGCTCTGATACCATGACGGCAGCTACGGCAAAGCCGGTGCCGAGCTGGATTCTGATCTTGTCCCGCGCCGCCAATGCGTCAACCCCCTCGCGTACTAAGTCGGCAACGAGGTCAGGTTGGGTCTTCAATTCACGCGCGATCACGCGCCGCGCAATCAGCATTGCCAGTTCGATCAATCGTTGTTCGGCGCCATACAACATGTCACGCCGCGCCTGCTCGATAGACTCGATCGCTTCCGCCAAAGCGGCCTTGCCATCTTCCATCAGCTGGGTCGAGGCCCGCTGAGCGGCACGTTCGGCAATGAGTGACTCGAGCTCAGACGGACTCATGCTGGCACGGGAAGGAGGCCGCGAAGGTTGTCGACTGCCGGCACGGATACTGCCCGGTCGTTCGTGCACCTGCTGAAACCGCTCGGATTCGTGACGAACGGGAGACACTGGCGCCTCGATCCCCGTGGACGAGCCAGCACCAGAGCGCACATTCGGGACGATCCGTTCCGGTTCGCCATTAGCCAACCACGAAGGCAAGCGTCGCTCCGGCGAACCGACGTCGACGAAGTGCGCGGGTGCGGCCTGGTCTGAACGCCGTCGCTCGCGATCAAACCACGCCATGGTCCTCCTCGAGGGTAATGACGCCTTCCGCGGCAAGCATCAACGCTTGTTCGACGATTTCCCGTTGTGCAGCTTCGACGTCGGCAAGACGTACGCCGCCCAGGATTTCGAGATCCTCACGCAACCTGTCGGAAGCACGCTTGGACATGCTCGAGAAGATCTTTTCCTTGAGTTTTTCGCTGGCGGTTTTCAGTGAGAGAACGAGCTTGTCCGAAGGAACCGACTCGAGCAATGCACGCATGGCCTTCTGGTCCAACATACCAAGGTCCTCGAAGCTGTACATGGCGCGACGGATTTCCGTCGCCAGATCGGCATCTTCTTCCGCCAAACTTCCTAGAATCATCTCGCCGGTTTCGCGGTTCATGTGCCGAACGAGCGCAGCGCTTTTGGCGATTCCGTCGACGCTGATAAGTGCCTCGGTGCCAGATTGCGGCAGTTCGTTACTGAGCGTAGCTGCCACCTCTTCAAGCAACCCGGCCGGGACCTCTGACATTTTGCCCAAGCGTTCGAGCACGCCCGCGCGCTTCTCCTCGGGCAATTGCTCGAGGACGGCCACTGCCTTGTTCGTGGGAACCTGCGAGAGAATGGCTGCCACGAGTTGCGGGTGTTCGTTCTCAAGCACCGACGCAAGTGAGGCCTCGTCGGCATTCGCAAGCTTCTCCAACGACGACTGGGGCCCTTCGAGGAAGATTTCCTGAGTCTTGGCCTCCCCGAGGGCTTTGGTGGCTATCCGACGCAGGTACCTCACCCCACCCTTCGGTACAGCAACCGCCTCCTGACTCTTATCGAGAAATTCCTGGTAAACCGAATCGAGCGCACTCGCGGGCACAGCTCGCATTACGGTTGCGACCTCCCGTAACTTGCGTAGGTCATCCATATCGAGCTCAGCGATGATCGGCGCTGCGGTCGATTCGTCCAACGACAGCAGCATCAAGACGGCCTTCTCGGGACCAGTGAGCTCCACGTCGAATTGGTATGCTAGAGCCGTGCCGAAGCTGCTGGGGCAGCCGCCGCATTGAGCCACTTGCGGATGACAATCGCGGCCGTCGCCGGATCCTCATTGGCCATCTGTAAGGCCCGGGCGCGCCGGATTGGAGCGTCGATGTACTGGCTGCCTGTCAGTTGTGCTGTTGACGGTCCGCCCGTCAAAGCACCAGCGGCACCCTGCTCCCCACGCTGGAGCTCGCCCACTGTGCCATCAAGACCGACGCTGCGACGAACCGGCAGCAGTGCCATGTTCGAGCGTGCATACTTTTTGCGCCACACGAGCGTGACCACCGCAATTGCGAGCAGGGCGGCACCGACAAGAATGTAGGGTAGGTACCGACGCCAAGCCGGGATGATGGGCGCTGTGGCATTGTCGACGGCTTCAGCGCGAATGAATGGGGCAGAGTCGACCTTGAGGCTGTCTCCACGCTCAAGGTTGAAGCCCACTGTACGCTTGATGAGTTCCTCGAGCCTGGCTAGTTCCTCGGGGCTACGCGGCACTGGGACAGGCTTGCCGTCGCGGAATTCGGTCTTGTCGTTGAGCAACGCACTGATGCTCAGGCGCTCGATCTCCCCGGGTGGGGTCGTGGTCTTTTGGCTTACCTTATCCACCTCCCAATTGCGTGTCTGACTCAGCCGCCCCGTCGCGCCGTCAGGCGCACCGGGCGTCTCCGTAGCTTCAGCGCCAGGTTGCCTGGCGTCCGGCAAGTTCGTCAACGCGCCTGGGACCCCGGCAACCCCTGGAGCGCCGGTGCCGTTGCGTTCTTCGGTGCGATTTTCGCTCCTCAGCGCGGTCTTGCTGGGTTCGTAATGCTCTTCGACCTTTTCTTTGGCTGACGTATCGAGGTCAACGGCGATACGTACCTCGGCATTTCCCACACCCACGACCCGCTCGAGCTGGCTACGCGCCGCGGTTTCGAGCTGGGATGCCACGGCTTGTGCGCGCTCGGCGGAGCCTTCATCACCGCCAACATCTGTCCCTGAATCCCCGGTGTTGGGACGATGGAGGGTGACTCCATCCGTGCTCACGATCGAGACGCGATCGCGATGTAGGCCAGGCACTGCAGCTGAGACCAGATGCACAATACCAGCAGTTTCTCGCTTGCCGAACGCAGACGCGTTGTTGAGCTTGAGCACCACCGAGGCCGATGGTTGTGATTCCTTGGCAACGAACAACCGACGTTCGGGCATCACCAGGTGCACCCTGGCTCCCTGAACGCCTTGAATCGTCATGATCGAACGAGTGAGTTCCCCTTCGAGGGCGCGACGCAGGCTAATATGCTGCTCGAACTCGGTCGCACCTAATTGAGACCGATCGAACAGCTCGAAACCGACCCCGTTGCCGCGTGGAAGCCCGGAAGAGGCCAGTTCCAAGCGCAGAGGAGCTATCCGATCTTCTGGAACCAGGATGGCGCGTCCATCAGGATCGATGCGATACGGAACTTGCGTCGTTTTCAGCTTCTCGACAATGGCCGACGCGTCCTGCGGTTCCAGATTGGTATAGAGATACGCGTAGTTCTTTTGATTACCAATGTAGGAGACCAGCAGGACAGCGACGAGCACAGCGCTCGTAAGTCCGACGAGCGTTATCCGCTTCGAATTGGACAGGCTGGCCCAAAACGTCGAGATCTGCTTCAGAATTGCGCGAATGGCTTCCATCGGTTGGGGCTAGAGTTGCATCCGCCAGAGTTCATAAAACGCGTCGATGACTTTGTTGCGCACTGCACCAACGAAGCGAAGCTCGACGTCGGCCTTGCTCAATGCGATCATCGTGCCGTGGATATCGTCGCGTGCGCCGGCGGCAAAAGCCTCTGCCATGTCGCCTGCAAACTTGGAACGCTCGTTGGCTGACGCGACCACCCCCCCCATCACCTCGCCAAAGGTGGGTAGCCCATCATGCACCTTCTCTGTCTTGGCGCCGTCGAGCGCGCCGTCGACGTGAGCCAATTGGGTCGAGATCGGTGCAATGCCACTCATGAGCGCAATTACCGACCAATCTCAATGGCCGAACGTGCCATTTGTTTGACCGACTCAATCGAAGTGATTCCTGCCTCATAAGCGCGTGAGGCAGTAATCATGTTGACCATTTCCTCGACCGCATGAACATTGGGGTATTCAACGTACCCTTGTGCATTGGCGTCGGGGTGACCGGGCTCGTACACCAACGTTCCGGGTCGATTGTCTTCGACTACCCGTTGAACCTGCACCAACGAGACCCCCTGCGAGAGGCTCGGCGTGCCACGTAACCGCTCGATGTCGACCGCCTCAAACACCGGATCCAGGCGCTTGTACGGTCCGCCTTCGGGGGTACGCGTCGTGCGAACGTTGGCAAGGTTCGAGGCAATCGTGTTCATTCGAACCCGCTGAGCCGACAAGCCCGATGCGGCTACTTCGAGCGCACTAAATACTCCCAGCATGGCTAGTCTCCTCAACCCTTGCCGTCATTGGCGGCATACATGAGCCCTTTGATTTCCGAAGCGGCCAACGCCGAGACGACGTCATATCGGAGGTGATTTGCGGCCAACTTGGCCGATTCGCGATCGAGAGACACGAAATTTCCGTCGTTGCCCGCCCCTGCAGCGGGATCCTCGAAAACGCGTCCAGCGCGATTGCCGCTGAGTTCCGACGCGGAACCGAGATGTCCGGGCGCCGTGCGCTCCATTGTGACCTGCAATACCGCGGCAAAGTCCTTCGGGTCGACTCGCGCTAGATCGTTAGGCCGATATCCCGGTGTATCGACGTGCGCTACGTTGGACGTGAGCACGTTGTGGCGCTCGAGGTGGTAGTCGAGCGCGGAGTGGAGCGGTTGTAGATCGGCGAAGAAGTTGATCACCGCTGGGCGAAGAAGCACGGTGCGTGCCATACAGGTGAACCCAACGCGAAGTGCGATAGCCACCCCAACTTCACTACGTTGCACTAACAAAAATAAAAACGACGAGGGCTATCGAATTTCTCTCCAGGGTTGGCGCGACCTTCCGTTCACCAGAGCGATTGCACGAATCGAGCAGCCCGAGAGTTCGCACCCGCCGGGAGGTGGGTCGTGATTGTAGCCAAGGGTTATTGGCTACCCTCCCCCCGTATTGGGGTGCGCACCCCGTTGAACATAATATTTATCCTGTGATCTCATTGGATTGAGTAATCGTTCAGCGACGAATCGCCTGGGTCTCACTGCACCCCAGTTTTGCGTCAAGCCCATGACGAGTCACAAGGCCGGTACGGGAATTTGGCTGTTAGCCGTCAGCGGCAGGAACTTGGCACCCCACTTGCTCTAGGACTCGCCGCGCACCAACGGTTTCGAAGGTCACCGAAACCAGGAGAGCGCGGGCGGACAAAAGGGCCGGGGACTGACTCATGTCATTAACTAGTATTAATCCAAGCCACCTCTACAGCAGCAGCCCTTCGGGCATGATTCTCGACGGCGAGCGAGAAAGTGGCGTCACGCCAATTTTTGCGGCTTTGGATGATGCAGTTGCCCAGCGGCCGAGCCAACTTCCCGCGGCCCCACGTCAGAGCCAACACCCGTCGGCGTTCCCGCCGCGATGCATGGATGGTGTGGTCGGTCGCGCGGACTCGCTGCTCGAAGTCTATCGAGTCATTGACCGCGTCGCCGACACCAATTGTACGGTACTGGTCACTGGTGAAAGCGGAACTGGCAAGGAACTAGTTGCGCGGGCCGTGCACATGGCCAGCGGTCGTGCACATGGCCCTTTCGTAGCGGTCAACTGTGGCGCTATCCCCGAAAATCTGCTCGAAACTGAGTTGTTCGGACACGCCAAGGGTGCGTTTACCGGCGCCTATGCCACGAAGACCGGCCGCATTGGACAAGCGCAAGGTGGCACCCTCTTCCTCGACGAGATTGGCGAACTCCCACTCTCTCTTCAGGTGAAGTTGCTGCGCATCCTTCAGTCGCGTGAGTATTCTCCAGTGGGCGACAATCGCGTGTTGACGGCAGATGTGCGCATTGTAGCTGCCACCAATATTGATCTCGAGCAGGCCGTCCGCGACGGCGCATTCCGTGAGGATCTATATTACCGCCTCAACGTGATCCACGTTTGCGTGCCCCCACTGCGCGATCGCAAGTGCGATATCCCACTCTTGGCTGCCTTTTTCCTGGAGCGAGCGCGTGAACGGACCGGCCGCGCGAGCGTCAAGCACCTTTCCCCTGGCGCAATGTCGTTGCTCGAGGATTACGCCTGGCCGGGCAACGTACGCGAGCTCGAAAACACAATCGAACGAGCCATTCTCCTTTGCCGTTCCGACACGATCCAGCCCCGCGATCTGCCCGCCAAGGTCTGCGGACTACCCACTGAAGAACGCAAATCCACGGGCAAACTCCCGGACTTGGGAATCGACCTGAGAGTGGCAGTGGAATCCTTCGAAAACAATCTGATCCGCCAGGCCCTCGAACGCACGCGCTGGAACAAGAACCAAGCCGCTCGCCTGCTCGGGCTCAATCGCACTACCTTGGTCGAGATGCTCAAGCGCAAGCGGATCGACGCTGCCTAAACTCATCGACCCGATAGTCCTCCAGATTAGAGCCTGAACCGCTGGGGGTCGTTTGGCCCGAGAATTGCGAAACAGGGGCGCAGTGAAGAGACCTCGAAGCGTCGTGTCTAGCACCTGGCGGCTCGCAGCGGGCTTCTGCGTCTCGGCGGTGGTCTTCGCCAGTCCGGTGCAAGCGCAGGACGCGACCACCAAAGACGCGACCACCAAAGACGCGACCACCAAAGACGCCAAGAATAGTAACTCTTCGACCAAAGACTCGCCTGACGAAGAGCGTCATGCCAATGGTGGTGACCACGAGGGATGGCTGATGAATGGCGTATTCGCTGTCGGAACAGGCCTTCAGGGTGGCGATCCTGGCACTGGATCTGTGGCTTGGGCCCGTGCCCGCACTCGCCTTATGGCCGGTGTGGATCTGCGCAGTGATGAAGCCAGATCAGATGGGATCGGATTCTACGGCTTTGCCGAGATAGAGCGGCGTGCCTCGTTCGGTGCCGAAGTGCGCTACGAGCGTTGGTGGACCTCCACCATTGCGTTTCATGCGGCGATTCTTGGCACCATCGTGCCCGAGTCGATGGTGGGTGGGGGTGTCGGTGCCCGATTCGGGTTTCCAATTGCCAACAAGCTAACGCTATTTCTCGAGCCCGGTTTCGCGGTCTTCCCATTTGGTAGCGATCTACCTGCCAACAGTATCATTCTCTGGGGAACTTTGATTGGAGGCGTGGGTGTCGCTCTCTAGTTGGTTCTGCGTCCTGTCCGCGAGTCTGCTTTGGCTGCAGGGATGCGCCAAGTCCGACAGCTGCATGCGCAATAGCGACTGTCTGCCCGAGGCGCGCTGCGTTCAGGGTGGTTGTTTGGTCCCACCGCCTACCTCGAACGCCGCGGGGACGACCGGCACCGTCGAAACGACCGCCAGCCAGGGCGGAACGACGTCCAGCACGCAGGCCACTGGCGGCGGCACCAGCAGGGGCGGCACCAGCAGTGTGGCGGGGGCAACGAGTGGCATGGCGGGCCAAAATCCATCCGCCGGTGTACCTGGCTCGGCGGGCACACCTTAGCGCACGCGTCAGCGCACCGACAGTCGTGCGTCGTTCAGTTGACGAGCACAATGTCCGACCGGTCGCGACGCAGTGTCGGTCGAACGCTTGCTCATCCGTCGCAACGCAGCTTGGGCCCACTCACTAACAGAAGTGCCTGGCAGTCAGTCCACAAGGGCGGAAATCGGTGATGGCACCCCGGTTGCATTCTCGAAACCTAGCCATGTTCCGCGCCCTACACGTCGCTGCCACCGGGATGTCCGCCCAGGAGACCAACCTCGAAGGGATCTCCAACAACATCTCCAACGCCAATACCGTTGGCTACAAGAAACAACGCATCGACTTTCAAGACTTGCTCTACCAGCAGGTGCGTGCGCCTGGCTCTCCCACGAGCGCTACGACTATGTTGCCGACCGGGCTTCAGCTCGGGAGCGGCGTTCGTGTCGTCGGTACTTCGCGGCAGTTTAGCCAAGGAACGATGACGCAAACGCAGAACCAGCTGGACATAGCGATCGAAGGCAATGGCTTTTTTGTCGTTCAGCAGGCCGACGGCACACTCGCGTACACGCGTGCAGGAACGCTGCAGACCGACGGCACGGGTCGTTTGGTTACCAGTGAAGGGCTTCCACTCGATCCGCCCCTGATGATTCCATCGAACGCGACCGGCGTGTCCATTGCTGCGAACGGTCGAGTCACTGCGACGGTAAGCGGCGAGTCGAACCCGGTCGAAGTTGGCGCTATCACCACTGCGACTTTCGTCAACCCAGCGGGACTGCGTGCCCTCGGGCACAACCTATTCATGCCCTCACCGGGCAGCGGTGAGGCAATCATCGGCAATCCGGGCGAGGAGGGCCGCGGCACGCTCATGCAGGGCTCCGTCGAGCACTCCAATGTGGACATCGTAGAAGAGATGATCGGCCTAATTTCGGCTCAGCGCGCCTACGAGATGAACTCCAAGGTCATCACGACGGCAGATCAAATGATGCAGGCCGCCACCCAGATCCGCTAACCATGCATCGAATCGCCCTTGCTTTCAGCGTGCTACTCCTCGGGCTTGGCCCGCGGATGGCGCACGCCGAAATCGAGCGCACGATCACGTCAAGTCGCGTTCTTTTCGGAACTCTCGTGCCGTCCGCTCCGCCCGAACTTGCCGAAGTCGATCTCGGCCCCGCTCCGCCCGCAGGGGCTTCACGCCTGTATTCGACCGAGGAATTGCTGACGGCGGCTCGTCAGGCAGGTAAACAATTGCTGATTCGCGAATCGGTCCGGGCGGTGCGCGCTACAAAGCGCTGGACTCAAGCCGAATTTACCAGCTTTATCACGCCCAAACTCAAGGCCTCGCTGCCAGAGTATGCGCGTGTTTTGCGCGTCGAGGTTCCGCGCTCGCTCGTCACCGTGTCGAACATCGAACTTGGTCGTATCGAGCCAGGTCAATTGCCCAACCGCCGCGGCACCGTGCAGACAAGCGCGCTGTTCGAGCTGACTGTGGAGGGAAAGTTGGTACAGCGCCTATCACTCCCGGTCGTGCTCGAACTCGGCGAGCGGCCGAAGCCCGCGGAAGTCGAGCGCGGAGCGACCGTGACACTCCAGGTCAACTTGGGCACCACGAGAGTGAGCGCGCAGGCTGCACCACTTCAGACCCTAGCGGTCGGAGCGGTGGGTCTATTCCGTGTCGTGAAGACACGCAAGACCTTGCGCGCGAAGCTATTGTCAACCACTTTGGCTGAGGTCACGAGCGAATGAACCGCCACATCTGGCCAATTCTGTTGCTTGGATCGCTATCGTCGTTGACTGCCGCTTGCAGCCCCAATCACATCCAGCCATTCACGCCCCGCGATCGTAAGTACGATGTCGGTGAGTACGAGGCCACTAAGAAGCAAAGTCAACCCGCCACAGGTTCGATCTACTCCGAAGCGCAGGCAGGCTACCTGGAAGACACTCGCGCCCTGCGCACAGGTGACGTCGTACACATCAAAATCGACGAAAAGGCGGACGCCCAAGGCAACGCCACGACCAATCTTTCCAAGGAATCCTCGCGAGATGTCTCGATGCAGAATCTCCTTGGGTTGATGCCAGCCCTGCGCAAAGCGTACCCCAACGTCGATCCGGAAAAGCTCTTGAGCATGGCGTCGTCCTTCGACTTCAAGGGAACTGGGGCGACTCAACGCGCCGGTCAGTTGTCGGGTCTAATTGCCGTGCGCGTCAAGCAGACACTGCCGAACGGTGACTTGTTCATCGAGGGCACCAAGGTTGTGATGATCAACCATGAGGAGTACCACCTGTACATCTCGGGTGTGGTGCGACCGTCCGATATTGAAGGCGACAACTCAGTGGCCTCGTCGTTGATCGCCGATGCCCGTGTTGAATTTACCGGTCGCGGCGACATCAACGATCAGGTCGAACGCGGTTGGCTCAACAAATTCATCGACTTTATCAACCCCTTCTGAACATGCCTCGATTCATTGCTCAACTGGTCGTTTGCGTCGCCTTCGCGGTCACGCTGCTGCTGCGTCCTGCTGCGGCACAAGCGGATCGCCTAAGAGACGTGGTCGACGTGTTGGGCGCACGCGACAACCAACTCGTGGGCTACGGCGTGGTGACTGGCCTGAACGGCACGGGCGACGACATTACCGCGCCGTTTGCTGCCCAATCCCTGCGCGCCTTGCTGCGCCGATTGGGCGTGCAAATCGACAACAAGCAATTGCGCCTGCGCAACGTCGCAGCAGTAGTCGTAACATCCAATATTCCTCCGTTTTCTCGAAATGGCAATCGGCTCGACGTGACGGTATCAGCGATCGGAAATGGTCGTTCATTGCGAGGCGGCGTGCTGATCCAAACACCGCTCCATGGTGCCGATCGCAAGGCCTACGCCGTGGCACAGGGCCCACTGCTCATCGGAGGCTTTAGCGCCAGCGGCGCGTCGGGGTCGAGCGTCACGGAGAACACCACGAACACGGGCCGGATAGCGGGCGGAGCGCTGGTCGAGCGAGAGATCCCGACACAAATAGTCGAATCGGGAAAGCTAACGCTCACGCTGCGCAGCCCCGACTTCGGTGCGGCAAATCGAGTGGCCGAAGCCGTAAACAAGTCACTCGGGGACGGCAGCGCCGATCCAGTTGATGGTGGCTCGATCGTGGTCAAGATCCCGGCAAAAAACAAAGATAAGGTGGTGCAACTGATCGCTGAGCTCGGAAACCTCGAGGTCGATCCGTCCACCAACGCACGAGTCGTCATCAACGAACGAACTGGAACAGTCGTAGCAGGCGGTGAGGTCAAGTTGTCGCCCGTTGCCATCGCTCAAGGTGGTATCACCATCACTGTTCAAGAGCAGCAGGCAGTCGTGCAGCCGAATGCGTTTGGCCAAGGTCAAACTCAGCGCGTCAATCAAACCGAAGTGACCGCCCAATAAAAAGTGCCCCCAGCCATGAGTTATATTGCGGGCGCAACATCGCTGGCAGAACTCGCTCAGGCATTGTCGACATTGGGCGTGTCGCCCCGCGAGATGGCCAGCATCTTGCAAGCGCTCAAGACCGCAGGCGCATTACGTGCCGAGGTGATCGTACAATGATCCCCCTACTCCGCAACGACATGACGAAGCAGGATCCCGCCACCGTCGCCCATCGAGTGGCGTTGTCGACAACTAGGTCCGCGTCTCCTACTGACGAGCAGCCTGTGGGTGAGGCATCAAAGATCTCGCAGGCGGCCAAGGACTTCGAAGCCGTGTTCTTGCGCCAGATGCTGTCGGCACTAGAGAAAACGACCAAGGTTGGGGACAAGAGCCCAACGATCCCCGGTCAGCAAACCTACGGTTCGATGATTGTCGAGGCTGTTGCTGATGCCGTCAGTGCCGCCGGTGGCCTAGGGCTAGGCAAGATCCTTTCGAACGCCATGGCCGAAAAGGCGGGCGTACCGGCACAAGACCCAAGTGGCGCCGCGCTAACCAATCCCGCGGTAAAGGCCGATTTGGCTCAGGCGACATCTCGGTCTGCCGACCATCCTGCAAGCGCCCTAAGTTTTAGAAACAAGTTGCCTCAAGGGTTAACTTCAAATGCCGTTCCAATAGCTGAGACTCGAAAGGCCACTGCCCAAACGACGGAGCAAGTGGCCGATCAAAGGATCAGATGAAAGGCATCACTTCTAACCCGGCACTCGATGCGTATCAGCGGATGGCCATCACGCAGGTCGGCGCGCCTCGCGCACCTCAGAAAGCTGCCGCGACTGAGCAGGAGACCACAGCGAGCGCCAGCCAGCAAATCGCGAAGGTTTCCATTTCTTCTGAAGCCCGACAGCTTGCTGTCGGAAGCACACAAAGCGCATTGGATCCAGACAAGGTCAATCGGCTCAGGGCCGCACTTGACTCTAACCAGCTCCAATTCGACTCGGCAAAGATCGCTGAGCGGCTCGTCGCGGCACTCGGATAGTTAAGCATTGCTCGAGACGCGATATGCCGTCGGTGACGACGGGACATGTCATGCAGGAGGCATCAACTCACGCAACTACGGACCAACTGCTCAGCGAGCTTGCGAACACACTCCGCGAAGAGCGCGACGCGTTGGTCCACCTGGACGCCGAAGGAATCGAGCGTTCCGCCGCTGACAAGGCTCGCCTCAGTGATGCCCTGGGGCAATGCCGTGCCGGATTCACACCTGTTCACACTGCCCGCCTATCGGCCCTGCAGACAGAACTCCGGCACAACCTGATTCTGCTCGTCCACGCACGGGACCACGTGCACAACACTTTGGGAATACTGACAGGGCGATCCAATCTGCCCGCTCAAATCCACAAACATTCGACCGAAAGTGTTCGGCTCGACCTGCGAGGGTAGCGATGGCAGGTCTCAATGGTCTAATCAACATAGCTCGCGATGCACTCACGGCCCAATCCTACGGGCTCGGTGTCGCTGGACAGAACGTATCCAACGCGAACACTCCGCTGTACGTACGCCGTGAAGCGAATATTGAAACCAGAGCCTTCAGCGGGCAGTCCACTGGTTCTGTCAGCGCAAACGGGATCCGACGTGCCGTTGACGCCTACGCCGATCGCCGTTTCTTCGAGGCAAATTCCCACAGTGGGTCGGCAAAGCAGTATGATAGTGAGCTGCAACAAATCGAAACACTGTTCAACGATCTGGGCGGCACTGGGCTCGGTTCGTCGCTTGACGCGATCTTCAAGTCGTTCCAGCAGCTAGCCGCCAGACCGAACGACACCACCGTCCGCGCAGAAGTGCTCGACAAGGTTGACGTGTTTACCACACGGGCCCGGCAAATTGGCGACACTCTCTCTACTCAGATGACCGAAATGCTGGCGCGCGCTCGGGACATAGCCGCTGAAGCAAATGGTCGCGCGTCAGAGATCGCGCAATTGAACGCACGCATCGTCGAGGCCAGGCAGTCTGGTCAAGACGCAGCCGACCTAATCGATCAGCGAAACTCCAAGTTGCTTGGCTTTTCTGAATTGGTCGATGTGCGCACCATCGAAGGCGCGGACGGTGCCATCATGGTGCAATCCTCGGGCACGATGCTCATCGAAGGCTCTAGTGCCAGAACGTTGAGCGTCTCACTCGATTCGGCGGGCAAGCTGCAGGTTTTAGCGAGTCGCGCTGGCGGGGCGCAACCGGAAACCGATATTACTGCCGGACTTTCGGGCGGCAAACTCGCGGGTATCAAGCAGGCTCGCGACAAGGCGCTGTTCGACGTGTCGGATCGTTTCAACAAGTTCGTGTTCGACGTTGCAACAGCCGTCAATGCCCAGCATCAGCAGGGTGTAGGCTTGGACGGCTCTACGGGCCTGAACATATTCGATGTCGGCACGTCGTATGAAGGCGCCGCACGCGCAGTGAAGATCAGTGAAGACATATTTGGTCGACCCCAAGCACTTGGGGCTTCACTAGACGCTACAAATCTTCCTGGAGGTTCGGACAACGCCGTTCTGCTGGGAAAATTGGCCGACGTAACCAACGTATTCGGCAATACGCGCACGACGTCGCAGGCCTATGGCGATCTCGTTGGCGAGATCGGCACTGCACGTGCAAGCGCAAAGGCCGAGGTAGAACTTCGTGGCAACATATTCCAGCAGGCTCAGACAACGCGCGACTCAGCGAGCGGCGTGAACTTGGATGAAGAGATGGTGAGCCTACAACGCTATCAACGGGCCTATGAAGCAGCTGGCAAAGTCATAACTACGGTCGACGGACTGCTCGAAGAACTGATGGCGAAGGTGGGCAGATGAGAGTCACTGAAACACTCAGGTTCGATCTCGTAAGCCGGCGGCTTTCGGATCTGCGCTCGAAGTACCAGGATACCGCGTTACAGGCGACGACAGGTCAACGCGTCAATGCGCCATCGGACGATCCGGTAGCTACTGCAGAAGCGAGCCGCGTTCGCTCAAGCTTGGCCAAGGCCCAGGGCAACGAGCGAACCATCACTCTTGTTAAAGGTGATGTCGAAATGGCTGAAGCATCGCTTGCGCAGGCTGGCGATGTACTTCAACGAGCCCGCGAAATTGCAATGGCTGGCGCGAACGGCGCCAATGGGGCCGACCAACGGGAGGCCTTGGCCATCGAGGCCGAGCAACTTGTCAGTCAATTCATCGAAATCTCTAACGCCAAAGGTTCCCAGGGTTACTTGTTCGCAGGCACGCAGTGGGACCAGGCCGCCTTTGACGCGAATGGCAATTTCCAAGGCAATGACCAGCAGCACCTGGTGGATACCGGTGCTGGCGAACCAATCGCCGTCAACGTCAGTGGTGCACAAGCATTTACGGCTGCAGGAGGTCGAGAAATCGTCCAAGACTTGCGCGCGCTCGTGGATGGGTTGAAGAACAATAGTACCGACGCCGTGCGTAACACGCTAGACGGCCTGCAGTTGTCCCACGATCAGGTCGCTCGTGAGCGTTCGCATGCTGGTCTCGTTCTCAATCGCCTTGAGCTCAGCCAAAGTATCCTGAGCCAGACGGATCTCGACTTGTCACGGCGCGAGACCGATGTCGTCAGCGCAGATCCAACTGCAACGTTTTCGCGCTTGTCGCAACTCGAAGGTGCCATTAACAATTCGGTAACCGTCGGCAGGCGCTTACTCGACATCGGCAATATCCAGCGCTTCTAAGTTACGACGAGGCCCCATGCCCGCGAACTCGACGCGGAGGGAGCCACTGCACTTTTCACGACGTCGCCTGGTTCGACCAGTGCTTCGACCGCGTGCATCAATGCTGCCCTGTGTAGGCATTCCACTGCGAAGTTAGCCCTCTGGCTGCACCGGTGGGCGCCGCAGAGTGGCACGGGACCTGCAGCTATTGCGCTGGAATGTTCATCGTCGCTCGACGCAAAGGCCAGAAGATCGTCATCGGTAATGACATCGAGATCATCGTTACCGAGCTCTCGCGCACGACCGTGAAGTTGGGGATCCTCGCGCCGAAGCCGTACGCAATTCTACGCGGAGAAATCCAGGAAAGCATCGAAAAGGCAAATCGCGAAGCCCTGAGCGCCGTGCGCGAAAGCAGCGACGATGCCCCTTCTGTCCACGAAGGCCAAGGACCCGTGGATGCCCATCTCATCAACGCGGCGACGTTCCTTGGTAGGCCCGTCAAGACGGTGTCACCGGAAGACGTCAAGCCGGAGACGGTCCCGTGACGCGCGGACCGCAGCTCCGACTAGCACGAACGGCCACCCTACCCACAGGGCCAGCTGACTCTCTAGCGTAAGACCGCTCGCTCCCTTTTCGCTCAGATTTCCGCACTAATTCCACTGAAGAAACTCAAACGACCAGCTCCCCCCGATTCCAAGAAGGAAAGGACCTCACCCATGGCTCTCGGACTCCAGACCAACGTTCCATCGATCGAAGTTCAGAAAAACATGTACCGCACACAGAGTGCGTTGACCAAGAGTTTCAACAAAATATCGAGCGGCTTTCGGATCAATTCGGCCGCAGACGATGCCGCTGGCTTGGCCATTAGCGAGAGCATGAAGGCACAGATCCGTAGCTACGTCGTGGCTGAACGCAATGCCAACGATGCGGTATCAATGGCGCAAACGGCAGAAGGCGCCCTCGGCGAGTTGCATGACGTACTCGGCCGTATGCGCGAACTCTCGATGCAAGCTGCCAACGGCACGATGTCACCCACGGATCGTACGAACATTCAAGCTGAGTTTCATGCTCTACAGCTCGAAGCTGGCCGCATACAGGACGGCACCAATTTCAATGCCGTTCAGCTTTTGGTGTCGACACCGACAGACGTGACCTTTCAGGTCGGCCTCAACAACGATGTCAACGATCAGCTGGTCATCACCTTTGGTGGCATGAATATCGACGATTTGATCACTACAGCTTCGGTGACCGGTACTACGCCGGACAACGCACTGGCATCGCTGAGCACGATTGATACCGCCATTCAAACCGTCTCGACCCAGCGTGCCACCCTCGGCGCTGCCATGAATCGGCTTGAGGTCGTGACGCACAATATTCAGACCATGCGCTTGAATCTGTCCGCCGCCAACTCGCGCATCCGCGACACGGATGTTGCCGAAGAAATGGCCCAGTTGTCCAAGAACCAGATCTTGAGCCAAGCGGGCGTCAGCGTGTTGTCGCAAGCCAACCAATTGCCGCAATTGGCGCTCAATCTGCTGAAGTAACGCAGCACGCCTAAGCTCGGGTGAGTCGTACGTGGTTGACTCGCCCACACGGGGCCTCGGGTCGATTTGGGTTCAAGGAATCAGCGTAATCTCCGTTCAGTGCGAGTGAAGGGCAAGGAAGCCCCGAAGGACACGGCGGAATTCGCCGTGCCTATCTCCAAGAAGGAGTTACGTCATGGCACTCAATATTCAGACCAACGTTGCAGCGATGGAAGCCGGCCGCGCAGTAGGCCGCAACCAAAAAGCATTGATGGGAAGCTTCAATAAGCTGTCCAGCGGCTTCCGAGTCAACTCGGCAGCTGATGACGCGGCCGGCTTGGCCATCAGTGAGAGCATGAAGTCGCAGATTCGATCCTACACGGTTGCGGAACGCAATGCTGGTGACGGCATCAGTATGGCGCAAACGGCAGAAGGCGCGCTCGGCGAGGTTCACGAAGTTCTCGGTCGTATGCGTGAACTAGCGATGCAAGCTTCGAACGGCAGTTTGGGTTCAGAAGACCGCGGTTACATCAACAAGGAGTTCACCAAGCTCGGAGCGGAAGTCGATCGCATCCAGCAATCGACCAAGTTCAACAACAAGGAACTCATTTCGGCTAATACGACTGACGCCGTCACCTTCCAGGTCGGCCTCAATGACGAAACCTTTGACAAGATTAGCGTCAGCTTCAATAACCTGGACGTCAGCGACGCCATTGCGGCCAAAGTCGATGGCGACAACACGGACAACGCGCTCGCTTCGCTCGCGACCATAGATACGGCAATCGCGAGCGTTTCCGACAAGCGCGCAGAGTTCGGTGCTTCGATCAACAAAATGGAAGTGGCAACGAACAATATTCAGACCATGCGCCTGAATATCTCGGCCGCAAATTCACGTATCCGCGACGTGGACGTGGCATCTGAGTCTGCGCAAATGGCAAAGAACCAAGTGCTCTCGCAAGCGAGCGTCTCGGTCTTGGCCCAGGCGAACCAACTCCCGCAGTTGGCCTTCAACCTGATTGGTCGCTAGTAGGACCAACGGATGAGCCGGGTTCGCCCGGCTCTTTCGTTTCAGGGCTGGTTAGTATCACTGGACGAGGAAGAACCCTATGGCAGGCACAATCTCGATGGCAGGGCTCGGCTCCGGCATGGATGTCGCCGGAATGATTGATGCCCTCGTCAAGGCGAAGTCCACCCAACAATCCGCGCTCAAGACTCGGGCAGCGGATACTCGGGCAGCCTCGACGGCCATTAGTGACATAGGCTCGCTCCTCGCGAAACTGAAGACCTCGGTAGATGCCTTGGCGGATCCGACAGGGCTCCAAACCTACTCAGCCTCGTCCAGCGGTACAGCAGTTCAGGCAGCAGTCACCGGCGCCGCAGGTGCCGGCCGATACGCTGTGAATGTGAAAAGCCTAGCCCAGGCCTACCGAGCTTACTCCACGCCAGCTGCCACGGCGAGTACCGCACTTGGGCAGACCGGAACGATGAGTATCGCTGTAGGTTCCGGGACAACGGGCTCGATTGCTATAGAAAAAACCGATACGCTCAGCTCGGTCGCTCAGAAGATCAACTCTGCCAATCTCGGCGTACAGGCAACGACGTTCTACGATGGTTCCCAGTTTCGCCTTCAGGTCAGCGGCGTCAACATGGGCACCGAGAATGCCGTGACGGTCACTGGTCTCGATCTGGGCCTGAACGCCGCGGGCAACTTCAAGCAGCAAGCCCAGAGTGCCCATGTTGTGATCGACGATTTCGACGTGTACGGCAATACCAATCAGATTACCGGAGCCGTCCCCGGCGTCACGTTGACCCTAACTGAAGTAACAACAAGCCCGGTGAATGTCGAAACCAAGACCGATCCGAATGCATTGAAGACCAAGGCACAGGCGGTTGTCGATGCCTACAATGCGGTGATCAAAAAGGTGCAGGCAACGGCTGGGTACGGTTCGACCAAAGGAACCAACGCGCTATTGTCTGCTGACTCGACGCTGAGGAGCCTTTCTTCCAAGATGTCGAGCGCGACGATGAGCGTCATTTCCACAGGAACGAACGTCACGACGCTCAACTCGCTCGGTATCAGCCTCACTCGTGACGGGCAATTGACACTTGACGACGCCAAGTTCAGCGCCGCCGTCATGGCGAACCCAGAAGCCGTCACCAAGGTCTTGGCGGGGACTGCGTCAAGTGACGGCATCATGGATGTCATGAGCAATGCCGTCACTGCGTTTAGCCAGACGGGCACGGGGTTACTTGCAAACAAGCGTACTACGTTGGAAGCAAACGCAAAGAGTCTCGACGAACGCGTTACCAAGGAACAAGATCGATTGGACAACTATCGCAGTACGCTTGAGAAGCAATTCGCGGCGATGGATTCCACCGTTTCCAGTGCCAATAGCACTTCAGCTTATCTGACTGCGATTTCGAAGAGTGGTGGTTAGGGGCCTAGAAATTGTCGACTCCCCCAGGCGAGGGTGCCATGTACGAGAATACAGCGCGACGTTATCAACAGATCCAAGCATCAACGTCAACACCGGGTGAATTGCTGCTCGCCCTGTACGATGGGTTGTTCCGATTCCTTAAGGGCGCCAAGCTTTGTTTCGAGAACAAGCAGCCCGCCAAAGCGCGAGAATTCCTGTCGAAGTCGCATGCGATTCTGAGTGAACTCTATATCGCCCTTGACTACTCACAAGCCCCTGAGCTTTGCGCACAGCTCGAATCGATTTACGGCTACTGCATGGGCCTCGTGTTGCAATGCAACTTGAAGTCGAACCCAGCGCTGGTCGATGACATGCTGCGAGTTCTGACGCCACTGAAGGATGCATGGACGGTAGCAGTACCCGAAGCCACCCGAAACCCAGCCACACCTCGCTAGATGTTGGTCAATGGCGCAGCGTGCGAGAGCAGATTCGGTTGGGCCGGCCCTAGTCGACCCTCAGTATGTGCAAGGGGGGCGCCCCGACGAAGTTTGGGCGCACTTCCGTGCCGGAGCGGTCGTGCAGGCGTCGCGCGATCGCTTACGTCACTACCCTGGCCTCAGTGGCGTTGCCCCGCCCACGCTTGGCCTCTACCTGCGGACGGGTGAACTGCGCATCCCAGCCGGCCATGTGCTGGATGTCGGCTGCGGCGCGGGTGAGGGACTTCGACACTTAGGTCTAGCTTACCGCCGCACCACCGGGCTTGAAAGGGATCCGATTGCTCTAGCTTTTGCTCGCCAGTTGGCGCCGCACGCGCAGCTAGCAAATGCGGATGTATGTCACGGAGTTCTTCGCACCGAGCCGGCACAGTTGGCCTACTTGGTCGATGTTCTTGGACATGTGGAGCGCCCCGAGCAAGCGTTGCTCAATATCGAGAGTCGTTTGACCGGCACACGAGGGCTATTCATTGCCGAGCCCCTGGCCACTGCGGATCAATGTCTCGTGCCGCCGGCCCGACGGGCCTTTTCGATGCGAGGGCTCCACTCCGTCTTGGTTCGGGGCGGTTTTGTCGTCGAGCAGTGGCTGAGTACCCACGCGCCGTTCTTGATTGGCTATGCGGTCGCACATCGTGATCCGGCGGCGACAATGCTGCGCAGCGCAGAGACTCAGATGGATCAGGGAGCGCTGCAAGCAGCAGAACAGGTCGTGTCGCTCGCGTGTAAAACCAGCTTGGCAAGCTTGCGGCTCGAGGCGCTCTTGGCCCGCGCGCGTATCCAAATGGAGCTATCCCGGCGCGACGCGGCAACCGCGACGCTGCTAGAGGCTCGCGAGCTCGATCCGGGGGATGCACGACCGCTGGCCGCGCTGTCGCGATTGGCGCAGCTCGCAGGGTCGGACGCACGAGCCCTGGCACTCGCCAAGGAAGCTACCCGTATCGAGTTAACGGAGCTTGCGGCAGTTACGGCGTTGGCAACGCTGTACCATGACACCGATCCCGCAAACGCGTTGAATTCTTGGTTAGTTGCGCACGCATTGGCCCCCAATCACGCCGGCATTGCCGCTCGCCTATGTGAAGCCGCGCTTGACGTCGGCGACTGCGCCGTGGCCGTTACGGTGCTCGAGCGCCTCCGACGCTATTGCCCCCAGGGAGAAGTCGCACCCGCCTCGATTGCCATGGCTTGGCTTTTGGCCTACGAGGGGCGCTCGGTTCAGGCTCGACTCCAGGCGCGGCTGGCCGAGGCACTGGACCCCAATTCGCCGGAGCTCAAGGAGCTCCGTAATTTTTTGCAAACTCTGCCGACATAGGAAGCGCGGTTGCCGTGCACGCGTCGTCGATTTCAAGCGCAGCCGATGCCAATTGGTTGCAAGTTGGCGAGTGCCTTTAGCGGGCTGCGGTGCCGGCCGTATTGAAGCCAGCGATCTGCAACTCGGTCCTATTTTACTGCCCATGCGCTTCATTCTCTCCTCCCTTTTCTGCATCGCCACTGGTGGCTGTGGGACCGACTTCTCCACGGCTCCAATGGCCGCAGCGGGGCTCGGTGGCGCACCCAGTACCTCCGAAGTCGTATCGACATTTGGGGGCAACGTGCCGACTTTGGGCAGTGAAGGCGTCGCTGGCGCAAAAGATTCGAGCAGTGCGTCTCCTTGCGGCCCCCTGCGCGATGATCCGGCCTCGGCCGCCGTGGAATTGTGCGTTCCGGAAGGCGACTTCACGATGGGCAGTCAAAGCGCTAATTTGGGTAATGGGCACGCCGATCACACTCCCGCCCATCAAGTGACCCTTTCCGCTTACGTCATCGACTCCTTCGAGGTCACGGTGGGCCGATACCGGACTTGCGTACTCGCGGGGTCCTGCGGATCGCCGAGTACTGATGTAACGCGTGGATGCACGTACGCTGCAGTAGTGGGTCTGAGTGATAGCCTGCCCGTGAGTTGCGTCACAGCCAGCCAAGCAGAAGAGTTCTGCATTTGGGACAACGGTCGGCGCCTACCCACCGAAGCCGAATGGGAGCGTTCTGCCCGAGGTAGCGACGAGCGACTATTCCCCTGGGGTTCAGTGTTCGCTTGCGATCGTGCTGTAGCTGCCGCCAATGCTACCTGCGCCAGCGTGCATAGTGGCATCGCTGCCGTCGGGAGCGTGCCTGCTGGAAACAGCCCAACCGGGGCCCACGACATGGCCGGTAATGTCGCCGAGTGGGTAAAGGACTTTGCATCGTCATATCCCACAACTAAAGTGACCGATCCGATTGGTCCCGCAACGGGCGTATCTCGGATCCTGCGCGGCGGCAGCGTTAGCAGTAACTCACTGGACACCCAGACTTTCGTGCGTCTAACTACGGCAGCAACGACGATTGGAGCATTTGGGTTTCGTTGCGCGCGATCGGTTGCGCAGTAAACGCGGCATCCGATGCACTACCCCGACTTCGGCTTCGGCTTTTGCAGCCGGAAAATGACCTTTTTGTCGGCTCCCCCGGCCGCATCTTTACCTTGTGGCGTTCCCTTTGTCCCAGGCGCAGCCACCCTTCGACGCACGGCAAGTATCGTCAACCGTCGGTTCTTGGGGCTGAACGGATCATCCTTGACGTAGGGCGTGCTGGAGCCATGGGCGAATACCCCAACGACTTGCCCTGGAACCAACCCGTTCTCTTCGAGCACTCGTCGTGCCGCATTCGCGCGTTCATACGATAGGTCCCAATTGGTGCGCATGACCCCAGGCGGAAATGGCCGGGCATCAGTGTGACCATGCAATTGGATTGGGCTCTTTAGCTTGCCCAAGATGGGCGCGATGAGCGCAAGCAGTTCCTTCAACTTGGCCTTGAGTTCCGCCGAGGAAAGGTCGAACAATAGCTCGTCACCGCCATCGAGGATTTGAATCACCAGACCTTCGTCGGTAATTTGGACGTCAACCTGTTTGATCAAGCCCGACAGCTCACTGTTTAGCTTTTTGGCTTGCTCGAGCGACTCCGTGATGGCGTCCGAGCCGCTCTGCAACTGCTTTGCCTCGAACTGCAATACGCCAGCATTGGTATCAAGGAACCCATTTTCCTGGATGCCGCTGCCTCCCATCACAATCGATGGAGCGCCCTGAAACATGCCGGTACGAAAGTACTCAGAGAGCTTCTGCTTGGTCACTTGGTCCGTTTGTGACAAGAGCCAGAGCACCATGAACAACGCCATCATAGCGGTCACGAAGTCCGCGTAGGCAACTTTCCATGCACCTCCGTGGTGGCCATGTCCCTTGGCCTTCTTCGTGATGATGATGACGCGTGCACCCTTGTCAGCCATTGCGCAAAGACTGGAACTCCTTGTCTAGTTCTTCGGCCGATGGCCGTTCGTCAGTGAAAATTGCTCGGCGCGCCAGCTCGATAGCGATCGCCGGATTGGCTCCGCGTGCCGCCGCCAACAGGCCGTTCTTGATAACATTGAGGTAGCGCGCAGTAGCTTCAGTCTGAATTTCGATGCTGGCGGCAATTGGACTGAGTACCCCGTAACACAAGAGAATCCCGATGAACGTCCCAACGAGTGCGGCCGCTACGTGATGACCAATCTCTTCAGGCGGCCCATCGAGATGCGCCATGGTGATAATGATTCCGAGCACAGCCGCAACGATTCCTAGCCCGGGCAAGGCGTCACTTGTGGTTCTCAGAATCGCGATCGGCTGATGCTCTTCTTCATGGTGCGTTTCGAGTTCAGCGTCGAACATCTGCGCCAACTCTTCCACCGTGCAACCGTCGACCATTTGCTTTAGGCCTTCAGCTAGAAACTGCAGGGCGTGGTGACGCGCCGTCACCGAGGGATACTTTGAGAAGAGGGGACTGCCATGAATGTCGTTCACATGGGATTCCAGCGCCAACAGTCCTTCGCGTCTTACGATTTGGAAGAGCTGATACAAGAGCTTGAGCAAGTCCATGTAATCTTGCTGTGAAACTGATTCGACCTTGATTCCCTTCTTGAACGCAGCAAGGACTCGCCGCCCGACTTTGCCGGGCGCCGAAATCACCAGAGCTCCCGCAGCTGCACCGACGATTACTACCAACTCGCTCGGTTGAATTAGAACGGCAAACGGGCCTCCGCCCATGGCGAAACCGCCAAGGACGCAGCCAAAGACAATCAACAGACCGATGATCGTGGACAAGGTTCAAGCTCGGTTACGGCTTCGGCGAAGTCGGACTGAAGGGGTTCCATAGGAATTGTTGATTCGAAGCGGGCAACGGTGTAAGCGCTTACCCCCGGTCCAGCCGGAATTAGCGCTCGGCAACCAACCCGGCCCAACGCCTCAGGTGTGGTTACCGAAGCCGCAGGCCAAAAGAACCTGCAGCCTTCCGGTCATCGTCATCCGGAGACGCTGCAATACGCAGTGCCGCCCGCGTTACTTCGTCAGACATCTGCAAAGCATTGACGGCAGTTAGGTCATCGATCTTATCTGTCGACGAGCCCGAAGGGCCGTAAACACCTGCTACCTCAAGTAATGCCGCGGGGGTCAAGGCGCGTTGCCACTCCGGCATCGCACCGCTGAGCGCGAATCTATTCGGATCGTTAGCGTTCGGCTGCGTACTGGCCTGTAGCGCTGGTCCTCGCGAAATCCCTTCGGCTCCTGGCGAGGATGCCAGCTCGAATCCTGCGGATGAGCCTGAAATGCGGTTGGCGATGCCAGCAATACTTCGCTCGTAGGCGGCCGGATCGCCCGTGAAGTAGCCCTTCTCCTTCAGGCCACGCACGAACCCCGAGGCATCGCCGCGCTCGGCAGCGGAAACGGCTGTCGTGTACCGCGACATGAGGAGCTGCACGTAGTCTTTGGCTCCTTCGTCGGCGTTGGCATAGGCACGGAAATTGTCGACGATACGGCGTTCGTTCGCGCCGAACCCTTCGCGAGTGCGCTGGGCCACGGTCATGCCCGAGGGGCCAACACCTTTGATGCCCCCAAAATTGTAGTTGAACATCGAGGCGCCATGGCCAGTTTCATGCGCCCACTGCGCGGTCAGAATTGAGCGCGAACGGTCGCTTAGGACGTTTCCCGTAAGGTCACTGTAGGCCCGCGCGATGGCCTGCCCGGCAGCTTCCGTCGACAAGGGCGTCCGCTGCGCCTCAACCTGGTTTACGCCCTCGAGGGAGAGTCGCTGTGCGAATGCGGACCCGCGCGAACCTGCGGTTGTAGGCGTTGGTACGCTTGCCGCCGCACCGCGTGCCACCAGCCCAGCGTCGAGGTGCTGGGAAAATTGGTTGGTGGAGCCTAGGGCGACCGGCACGCCGCATCCCACGCAAAGAAGATGCCGACCCAGATCTCCACTGCGCACGCTTTCAGCGGTTCGCCCCGGCCCGCAGACGTTGAGCGCCTTGGTGTCGTGTTAGGACTTGTTTCGACTGGATGCCGACCCGCCCTTGGCTGGCTTGCTCGTACCGGTAGCGCGCAAACTTGCCGTGTCCTTCATTGCGATTTCCGTGACCGGATCGTCGAGTTCGCTCTTAAAGATCGTCATGTCTTCCAGAAGCTCGAGCAGCACCTTTTCAATCCCTCTGTTTCCAAGCACATTCAGCGCACGCTCTATTTGTTCAACTTCGTTGCGGGGACGGTGAAGTGCCGCTTCGCGTCGACAACGAGCCGCCAGACTTGGCATTCCTTCAATGCAATCCTTCAATTTGTAAGGTCCGATGTAGGGGTCGTTGAGCAGCGACAGCAATTCCTTTACCTGATCGAGGCGCTTCAGATCTTCATGCGTGATCCGGCAGTCATCGACCTGGGCAGAAAATAGTTTCGACTTTATGAGCATCGCAATAGGTTGGCTATTGAGGAGGAATCGACCTTGCTACTGCATCATGCATTCAAAGGCGCAATGATGCTAGTCCGTGCTGCGACGACCGTTTCAACAATCACGGCCAGCCGCCTGTTGCGGACCCGCGACGATGTTGGGAGGCTTGGGGTCGGCGAGCCAGGTTAGTCGCGGCAGTCGTGACAGGGCGATGACGAACTGGGCGTCAAGACTTCGACGAACCATACCAGCGCGCCAGTCGTACATAGTCGCCAATGATGGAAAGTTTGTGGCTTTGGGCAGAGGCGTCGGCTGATTGTCCCAACATGACCTGGCCCACGCCTTGCTTAGGCAAGAACTCGGCGCTGCTCGTCAGCGGCGAGCAGCGCCGCACTGCCAAGGTCAATCATGAGCACAGGGATCTGGTCCGCAGCATCTGGAGCCGTTGCGCAAACAACAGCGCTGGACGTTGCGTCCAACAACGTTGCCAACGCTTCGACCCCTGGCTATCGGGCTGATCGTGCGATATTTCGGCGCGAGTTGAACCAGGCACAGGGCATGGCGATGGGCACTCGCTCCCTGAAGTATTCCCTCGTACGAACGGTTGAGCCGGATCGCCGTCAAGGTCAACTTGTCCACACTGGTCGAGGTCTTGACGTCGCGCTCAAGGATCCAGACCAGTGGTTCCGGGTCTCTGCGCCTCAAGGTATTCGCTACACGCGTGTTGGTGCGATGCAACTCGCGTCCGACGGTATTCTGCGCAGTCCTGAAGGATTTGCTTACCTCGACGGTGGAGGCAATGTCCTGCGAGTCCGTCCTGATGCACGTACGGCAGTCATTGCACCTGACGGCGGACTATCGGTCGACGGCATCGATTCTGGTCAGAAGCTGTCGGTGGTCAGATTCACGAACCCAGGAGCTCTTGTTAAGGACGGCTCCGTGCTGATGCGTGCCCTTCCGAACGCCGGACGCCCCGTTCCGACAGATCCGGATCTAGAAACCGAGGCGATCGAATCCTCGAATGCCTCGGCCCTGAGCGGGATGACATCCCTCGTCCAAGCTGCCAGGGAATTCGAGATGGTGACGCGCGTGATAGACGCGTTCAGCAACATCGAACACCGTACCGCCCAAGAGGTAGGTCGTGGCAAATAGCTTCCCCGAAGGTCGTGATGCCAGCCCTCCGCTTTGAGCTGGGCTGTCTATGTCTGTCGCTCGCGATGACGCCGGCAAGCGATGGCGCGCCAACCGTAACCACAGCGCTATGGCCGTCGGCCTACATGAACATGCTTGCGGATGCGGCCGACCAAGGTCACCCCTGTAGGTTGAGCCAGCAAAGCTGCAACACCCAGTGCCAAGAACAGCAGACCAACTGCGTGTTGCGCTGCGACCAGGATCCCCCCTGCATTCGGCGCTGCCGGGCGACTGCCGAGGATTGCACGGCGCGTTGCCTGAAGGGTCCGGCTGCCCCTCCGGCGGACACACCTAGGCCTGCCCTTGGGCTTTTGAAGCCCGCCAACGAAGCCGTATGGGCAACTAACCAGTCATGACCATGGCTCTTCCAACGACAGAACCCAAACGCTCCACGGCCAATCTCGCGCGTATTCCGATCTTCGATGCGAAGCTGAAGACGGTCGGATACGAGCTATTGTTTCACGAAGACGTGGGTCGGGACGCCCAACACCAGGGCACCACGCGGTCGACCTCCTTGGTGCTGGCGGATACCCTAGCGGAATTCGGCCTTGAGACGGTCGTCGGTCACCTCCCGGCATGGGTGAGTTTTCCGAGTGAGTACCTCACGGAAAAGCTGCCAATTCCAATCGGGCCTAAAGCGTTAGTGATTCAGGTGCACGCTGACGTCGCTGAAAATGAAGAGGCTTTGGAACGTCTGCGCGATCTGAAGCAGCAGTCGTACCGAATCGTCTTCGACTCGAGTGGTCACCAGCCCTCGCTTACCGAGATCCTGAAGGTCGCCAGCATCACGAAACTTGAAATTCACGGTCGAGCGGTCGACGAAGTCAAGCGAGATTTGGCTGTGTATTCCAAATACTCGACGACGCTACTCGCGCATCGCGTGTCGCGCATGAGCGATTTCGACGCCTGCCACAAGCTCGGATTCAACCTGTTCCAAGGGAATTTCATCTGCCAACCTGAGCAAATCCAACAGAAGCGCGTCCCGACCAATCGCGTGGCCATGATGCGCCTGATGAGTGAGTTGTACTCGGAAAATCCCAGCACCGAGAGGATTCGCAACCTGGTTCAGCAAGACGTCACCTTGAGCTACCGTCTGCTCAAGTGGCTCAATTCGTCGTTGTTCTCGCTGCCTCATCCCGTCGAGTCGATTCAACACGCATTGGTTATGCTCGGCATGAGTCGACTGCGCAACCTGGTGAGCCTCATCGTGCTTTCGCGCGTCGACGACAAGCCGGCGGAGCTCGTAACCAATTGCCTCATGCGTGCGCGGATTGGTGAGCGGATTGCGTGCCACTACAACATCAGCGCAGAAACGATGTTTACGGTTGGCCTCTTGTCACTGCTCGATGTTCTGATCGGCACGCCGATGCCGCAGTTGTTGGAGACCATGCCGCTAGCGGCCGAGTTGCAGCAGGCCATCTTGTCACGCGAGGGGACCTGCGGGCGCCTGCTCAGCGGGATCGAGGCGCATGAGCGCGGCGATTGGAGCGGGGTCGAGGCGGCTGGGCTCGACCTGTCAATTCTTACTCCAGCCTGGGTTGATGCGGCGATCTGGGTAAGACAGATTCGAGGCATGATCGGCAACCAAGCTGGTTCTGGCAAATGATTATCGGTACGAGGGAAGGAATGCGCCATGAGTTGGGACGCTTTGCAAGATAGAGAATCACGACGCCCCCAGCGCAGCGACGAGCCCAAAGGGCGACCCGGACGTCGCCCCAATCCATCGAGCCGCCCGCCTTCTGCCTTGCTCAGTCAGAACCCGCGCAGTCGCAGCGTGCGCGCCCGCTCGGGCAACGCACCCGACCTACCCCCGGTCATCGAGGAAGAACTTTGGTTCGGTGGACACGATCCCAGAGCCGCGGAAGATACCGCTGCTCGCAGCATGGCAGCGCTCGTTGGACGCATCGTCGGCGCCAAGCCCTTCCCTGTATCGGCGCGACGCCTCGCAGATTTGACCCGCAAGGACGTCGTGCGCATCGAGCCGATTGTCCAGGTACTCGAACGCGATCCGGCACTTTCAGCTCGCCTGTTGCGGCTGGTCAATTCTGCTGGGTACGCGCTGCGGCAAAGTTGCACGTCGGTGAGACACGCCGCAACACTCGTGGGCACCGACCGTCTGCACCAAATCGCAACCACAGCAGCGGTACTCGACCTATTCGACTCACGCAGCACGATTGCCGCGCGCATTATCGAGCATTGCACGCTCGTCGGTGCATTCTGCCGTTACTTCGGCGCTCACTTGGCGCTCCCGGTGGACGACCTTTTTACTGCCGGCTTCATGCACGATATCGGCAAGATGATGCTGCTCGAGACCGAAGGCGACCAGTACGCAGCTCTACTGGAGCAGTACGAAAATCAGCCCGATTCACTGCACGTTGCCGAACGGTCGCTCTACGGCTTCGACCATGCCGTCCTCGCTGCCCATGTGCTAACGGAATGGAATATCCCAGATCCGGTGCCGAAGATTGTCGCTTGGCATCATGAACCCACTCGAGCCTATCGAGTTTCCACGATGATGGCGGCGCTCGTGCAGACAGTGCGGTTGGCGGATGCAGCAGTGTGCGCCATGCTGCGCGGCGTCCCCCAAGCGGAGTTTTCCAGTCTCGCCAACACGGAAAGCGCCTCATACCTAGACATATCCGAGCCACAGCTGGCCTCGATGTGGGACGAACTGCAGACGCTCTATCGTGAAAGCATCGAACAATGTCGGGGAGAAAATGCACCCGCGCTCGACCCGCGAAGTCTTCGGCCAAAACGCCCGCTGAGCCTTGCCGCTTCGGAGGACCCGTCACGAGTCGTCGAACTACCGTTGCAGTTCCCCTGCGTCGTATGTGGGGGACCAACGTTTGGAAACACCTGTTGTGCTTGCGGTGGCCACATGTGCCCAGCTCATCAGGTTGGTCGCGAGGACTGGTGCACCCTCTGCGCCCGTGACTATCACAGTGAAGCGAGTGAGGCGCCAGCAGCGATGTCACCTCGCCTGGGCGTCGTGATCGGGCTAGCGACGGCACTCGTCAGCGTTGCGTATGGGTATGAGACCGGGGGTATTACCGGCGGAGTTCGCGCCGGAATAGGCACCGTACTGCTCCTGGTTTTGGCTGCCGTTTTGGCGGTCATTGGACACCGCTGGCTGGTTCGCTTCCGCTTCGTGCGCACGCGACCGGACCGCACCATTGCTGAAGCGCACGAGAATGACGGCGGCGTCCAATCGCTTGCGCCGCCAATGCTGCGCAATCTCGAAGCGAATGGTGACATGGGTCGCGATTCGCTGTCGGAAAGCATTCGCCTAAGTGGCGCGATGGTAGAGCACGTGGTGATTCGTGACGTGCCGTCCATCCCGCGGATCATCGCACCAAGACCCTTCGACGGTCTTCATGGTTCGGCGCTTCTCAGCGCCCCTCCTGCGGTCAGCAACGCCTCGCTCGAAGTCCCCAGTGTTCCCGAGTCCCGTCGGCATACCTTCGATTCGGAGCGCCTCATGATGCAGAGCCAAAGTCTCGTAACTCTGCCGGCACCCGCACATGCTCACGTTCCCGAACAGCAGCACGACGCCCCTCCGACCAGCCGCAGCCCCGCGTCAGCGACGACGTCAGTTACTTCGCCTAGTCTGGCTACTTCAGACGAACCGATCCAACCAAACTCAACTTTGGCGATCGAACCGACTGCAGTCGTCGAACCGGCTACAGCCGTCGAACCAGCCGTACCGGTCGCAGCGACTTCGCTCGAGCCAATTCAACCGATCGTGATTGATTCGCCCAAGGCGGAGGAGCCCGTAACTGAGTCGCTGCCCGAATCATCGAGCAAATCCGCCGCCGAACTCCCAGGTGCTGGGTCGCATCCATTGGCGGCGTTGGGTCTGCACCCCGAGCGAGCTCGGCCACACGGCGTTGGACAAGACCATTCAGCACCAACACCGGCGCCCGAATCGGCAACTCTGGCAGATCGAAGCCGCGAAGGCCGCACAACGCTCATGGGTCTAACCAGTCCGTCTGAACCCGAAGCCATAGCGCCACCCATCGCGGTTGAGCCGGAACCCACGCCAACGCCAGAGCCAGCGATCGTCTTCGAAACGCCCAGAGCGGGGACCAGACATTCGACTCTGCCGCCTGCGTCGGCTGGGGTCGTATCACTCGCTTCGGTACTGAAGAAGAGCGAACCACCTCCCGCACTCAGAATGCCAAACGCCGAGGACCTAGCCGGATCGGTCGCTGCAGCGATTAGCTCGGAGATGATCGCGAAGATCGGTCCGGACCTTCAGCGCCGGATCATGGATCTGGTCGCCGAGCGTGTTGCCGCAGCGGTGGCCCAAAGGGTACTCGAGTCGATGGGGCAGCCGAGCATGCCGGTCGTTCGCGCCAGAAACTCGCGGGCGCCGTCAACGAACGTCCCGGATTCAGTGCTCCCAGAAGGGTCGGGTCCCACCAAGCGTCCGCGCAAACGCGTCGCGAAACACTAGCAATGTCGGCGGCGAGACGTCACGCGCCAGTCGTCACCCAATCGTCCTCGGCCGAGATGCCGCCTCGTTCCAGGTCCATTCGATCTGCTGGTAAGCAAACGACCTATTTCCCGCTTCTGCCGACAACGAGGAACTCGTGAATAGTCCCTGCGACGATGAGCCGCATCCGATGATGCCCAACACGCGGCGCAGCCAGGCGTACTGCCGATAACTCGGCGTACCGCCATGTGCGCCCTCGTGGCCAGTCAATCTCTTGCGATTCAGCCAGTTGCAGGCTTCGGTGCGCCGAAGATGCTGGCAGGTCGCTTCTTCTCCGGGCGATTCTTCTGCTTCTCGCTCCAAGTCGGAATGATCACGCGTTGACGCTCAGGTAGTTCGCGACCTTCAAAGGCCGCATCAATCTCTTCGGCGTCCAGTGTTTCACGTTCGAGCAGCGCTTCCGCCAAACGGTCCAAAGCAGCGCGGTTGTCGTTCAAGATTTGCTGGGCGATCGCGTATTGCTCGTCAACCAATGCACGTACCTCACGGTCGATTTCGTGCGCCGTCGCGTCGGAGTAGCCGTCGTGGTGCGACGTGAGTTCGCGCCCCAGAAAGACGCTCTCTTGGTCATCGCCATAGGCGATTGGACCCAAATTTTTGCTCATACCGAGTTTGCACACCATGGCACGAGCCAGACTCGTGGCGCGCTTGATGTCGTCCTGAGCGCCCGTCGTAACCTCATTGAAGACGACCTCTTCCGCAACCCGACCGCCAAGGGCCATGGCGATACGGGCCCTGGCCTGTTGTGCGCTCATCGTGTGGCGATCTTCGACCGGCAGGAACATCGTCACACCCAGCGCGGCACCGCGCGGAATGATGCTGACCTTGTGCACCGGATCGTTGCCGCGGACCAACTTGCCAACCAGTGTGTGCCCAGCTTCGTGCCATGCAGTTGTCCGGCGCTCTTGTTCACTCATGACCATCGAGCGGCGCTCGGTGCCCATAATGACCTTGTCTTTGGCCAATTCGAAGTCACTCATCGTGACTTTGTCCTTGTCCTGACGTGCGGCGAGCAAAGCCGCTTCGTTTACCAGATTCTCCAAATCCGCTCCGACGAACCCGGGCGTTCCCGCAGCGATGATGCCCAAGACGACATCTTCGTCGAGCGGAACCTTCTTGGTGTGAACGCCCAAGATCCCTTCGCGGCCACGAATGTCGGGTCGCGGCACAGTGATCCGTCGATCGAACCGGCCGGGACGCAAGATGGCTGGGTCAAGTACGTCAGGCCGGTTGGTGGCTGCAATGATGATGACGCCTTCGTTGGATTCGAAGCCGTCCATCTCAACCAACAACTGATTGAGCGTCTGTTCGCGCTCGTCGTGACCGCCGCCGAGACCAGCACCACGGTGACGCCCGACAGCATCGATCTCGTCGATAAAGATGATGCAAGGGGCGTGTTTTTTGCCTTGCTCGAAGAGATCGCGCACACGGCTGGCGCCAACGCCCACGAACATCTCGACGAAGTCCGAACCCGAAATGCTGAAGAATGGCACGCCCGCCTCACCCGCGATGGCGCGAGCGAGCAGCGTTTTTCCGGTACCGGGAGGCCCCATCATCAAGACGCCCTTCGGAATGCGGCCGCCGAGACGTTGGAACTTTTTCGGATCCTTCAAGAAGGCGATGATCTCTTCGACCTCGTCCTTGGCTTCGTCGATCCCAGCCACGTCGGCGAACGTGATCTTGTTCTGGGCTTCACTCAGCAGGCGAGCGCGACTTTTGCCGAAGCTCATGGCTTTCCCGCCACCCGACTGCAACTGCCGCATGAACAGGTAGAACATGACAAGCAGGAACAACATTGGCAGCGCGATCGTGACCAGTGGCGTCCAGAGCGTGTTGCCCTCTTCCTTGTGGAAGGTAACTTTAACGTCGTGCTCGAGAAGGTCTTTCACGATCTCGTCGCTTTCCGGACCGACCGCCACGCCTTTCTCGACATGATTCGGCCGCGCCGGATCCTTGATCGCAAAAGCGTATTCACGATCGCGTATGTCGACGCTTTCGACCCTGCGCTTGTCCGCAGGCGCTTTGGCCAAAGCCATGAATTCGCTGAACGGGATCGGCTGACGCTGCCCGTTCTCCGAATAGAGGACTTGCCAGATGGCAAGAAACGCCAGGATCAACACTCCCCAAACGAGCAGGGTCTTGTGCGGTTGTTTCACTCTCGACCTCGAACGGACCAGCCTCGCATTACCAAGTTAATGTAGGCTCCCAACAATGAAACGGCAGCCCACGATCGCGGATTCACCCGCTTTCGACCTCAGCTAAGCACGTCCGTTCGATTTCGCACCACATTCCTGCTTCTTGGCCGGCCTATGAGGCGCGAAATTGACAGGCTTGAACGCTCTAGCCCCCACTCGTACGCGTTGAAACAACGCTCGGTTTCGAATTTGCGCCGAAATTCCTTACGATTTTGCTGGTCCGGCGCAGTCGACGACCACTAAAGGCCTGGAGCGGACGTGTTGATCCGCCCGAGCTGAACCGCCGGCCCCTTCGACTCGACAAGCGGTAGCCGGCGCCTTGCGCCGACTCCTTGTTGCGGCGGCGGCAGCGATGGAGCGTCGCTGAGCGGCAGAAACCGGTCGAGCCGACCGCCCCAAGCGTAGTTCTCCTCGACTACGCGCGCGCACCAGCATTGCGAGCACCGAGCGCGGGTCAACCTCGCGAATGCCGCAGGGACGCCGAGCTCGACCACGTTGCACGACCGATCGACGCGACTCGTCTGACCGCAGTGATAGAGGGTCCCTTCTGGATCGATCGTTAGGTTGATCCAACCTGCTGCACAAGGCAGGGCCTTGTCTTTGGGGAAGCTGCGAAAATGTCTGAGACTACTCCAGTGGTTGGCCACCCGAGAACCGCTGCGCTTGTGATGCTCCACTTGAAGCAGTGCGCGACGCAGTTCGAGCGTAGTCAGCCGATATCGACTTTTCTCCAGGTGTGCATCCAGGAACAAGCTGTCGCGCGCCGGCTGGAACACGACGCCAATCTCGAGTCGATTGGCGATTTCCATCAGTGCGTCGACGGCGTGAGCATTGTGCCGACCGAGCACGCACGTAAATTCTATCGGCACACCGAGCTCGCGCGCCACCAAGGCACCATTGATCGCTCGATGATACGCACCGGGGCCGCGTGCCGCGTCGTGCACTGATTCTGGCCCGTCGAGGCTGATCTTGACCTTGGCGCAGCGCTTGACAACCGCAGTCCGCCGCGCGACGAGAATCCCGTTGGTGTTCAGGCGCGTGACGATGCCATTGCATTCGAGCCATTCCGAGATGGCCTCAATGTTGCGATGCGCCAAGGCTTCCCCACCATCGAGCGAGATCTCGCGCATCCCGAGACGCTTGAGGCCGTCGAGCGCCACCAAGATCTGGTCCAAAGTCATCTCTTTTGCCATGGGGCGGTGCCGATCGCAGTAGCCACAGGACAAGTTGCAGAGGTGCGTGAGTTCGTACCCGACCGACACCGGAGTGGGGATCGCGAACAACCGAGCCTTTGCCACCGACAGTAGACCTTGTGCACGCATGAGATTCACCTTTCGCTTCCAAAGCACGCGGCTCGACCGAACCCAGTCACATTGGGGCCTGATGCCATCCCGTGGCATTCGTGGTTGCTGCGTTCGAAAGCCTCTACAGCAAGGGTCATGCCGAACCCAATGAACGCGAATTGTTCGGCGAATCTGCGGGGCGAGTGGCGAATCGGCAACAAGCCCGCCGAGGCGCTGTGCCGAACCGGCACAGCGGCAGCTTCAATGCCGAATGATTGCCCCCAGACCAGCCGCGTCACCGTACGTCGATGCCGCATGTTTGCCCCTCGACCAGCCGCGTCACCGTACAAGTGAGGGTCAATTCCTCGCGCTATCGCCGCTGACGGTCCAAGCTCAAGATCAGGTCGTTGGCCAGCGGCAACTCAAACCCGACCTGACCGAGTTCAATGGCGCGTGCCAAAGCTACGCGCTGTCGACGCCCTAATCGCATTGCGTCGCTGTCACAGCTGTCTCTACTTTTCGCTTCCAATGCCTGATCAGCCAGCGCGCAGAGATGTTGCACGACACCGGGTGATGCCGCGACGAGAATTGGCAATATCTCTTTGCGCACCTTGACGCGCAGGTACCGGGTATTGTCATTCGACGGATCGCTCGCGTACGGCAAATCGTGGCGCCGCAGGTGAGCCAAAATGTCCGCTTTGTGCGCACGGATCATCGGCCGCAGGCGTGTCGGCTCCCGGGGCCCAAGTACTCCGAGCCCAAGCAAACCAGACCCGCGCATCAAGCGCAGGAGCACGGTTTCGGCGCGATCGTCGGCGTGATGCGCAGTCGCGATAATGCGCGCGCCGACTTCACTGGCTCGCTGCTGAAGCGCCGCATAGCGCGCGTAGCGAGCCCGGGCCTGCAAATTGCCGCCATGCGCAAGCGCAATTTGGCAGGACGAGAACGCGACCCCAAGCTCACCCGCCAACTTCGCTGCCAGCGCGAGCTCGCGACCCGCCTCCGCGCGCAAACCATGATCGACACCGTGGGCAAATAGGCCTATTCCGAACTTCGGGGCGAGTCTTGCCATCACGTGCAGCATGGCCGTTGAATCGCTCCCACCCGAAACCGCGAGCAACAGGCAATCACCTGCAGCAAGACTGCACTCCTCGCGCAAGGTTCGCTCGACGATGTGCAGTAGTGATGGTGGATGCGAACGGTTGCCACCCCTAGACAAGGTCGAACTCCTTGCAAAACACGACTTCTTCCGCGATTAGAAGTTCGCGGCGACGATGCGGCTGGTTGGGGTAACCCAAAGAACAATCCTGCGCTTCTTCGTCGAAATGGCAGCAATCCTCACAGCTGTAGCGCAGTTGGTAGGCTCGCACTTGCTCGACTAGTATGCTGTCGATTCGCGTTCGCATCGGCGCACTGCGCTCAGGGAAACGGTTGCGCTGGTTGCCCGCGTTGGAAGTAGAAGCGAAACCAACCGCTGACCAAGCTGACCTTACCAGTCTCGAATGTTCCGTCAGACGCAACGTCGCGCGGATCGGCGAACTCTACGTTCTCGAACTGGGCCTCGGTCAGCCGCTTGTCGCCGACGGTCTCGTTCGGATTGCCGCTGAACAGATGGGTGAAGGTGATTTCACCGCCAATCGAGTAAAGGGCGCCATTTTGCAGGTAACAGGTGTCGTGTAGGTAAAGCGACAAACTCACCACGGCGTCGGTGTTCCCAGCAAAAGTTGCCCCGCCCGAGAGATCCACCCCGGGCGGGATCCCAACTGGCACTGGCTGCCCGAGCGACTTGCTACGAATCGATTGAAGGTCACGAATGCTCACTGTCAGCCCGTCGGACACCTCTTGATTGTTGTCGCCGCGCTGCACGCGCATTGACACTTGCTGAGTGCTGAATGCGTTCGCGGCAAAGAAGGTGGGACCAAGATCGAAAGGGCCGTCCCAACAGTCATGCACGTACAACCGCGTGCTGGTGACGGCGCCATCCCCCTCGCCCACGGTGCAGCCACCGCACGTGACCGCGCCCACGAGGCAAAAGGCAGCAGCGATGTGGCGCATTGGGGTTACTCTAGCTGAATTTCCCTTTGAAGCGAAAGCGCTATGGTTGCGGTGAACACCCGAACAGCCAGTCGCACTAGTCGGCAATAGCGTTCACGACGCGTCCGCTCGGCGCACGGCTCGAGCGGATCCTGCCACCACCGACGACCCGTTCCCCAAGGTAAAAGACTGCGTACTGCCCAGGAACTACCGCGACGACCGGTTGCTCGAAGTGCACGGCGAGCCCGCCAGCATGAGGCTCGATGCGTGCACGGGTGGCCTCGCCGCGATAGCGCACCGCGCAGCTGACCTCGACCGGAAGCTCCAAATCGGCTGCAAGCACGCAGTCGTCGACCTCAGCAAAATCGCACAGCAAAGCGTCACGCTCCCCCACTTCGACCGTACCAGTGGCAGCGTCGATCCGGGTCACGTAGACCCGCCGCCCTGCAGCCACGCCTAGGTTTCGCCGCTGCCCGAGCGTGAATTGGTGAATACCCGGATGACTCCCGAGATCCCGACCTTTTTCGTCGATGATGCGACCTGGGCGGATCCGGTCCCCGGCACGCTCGGCCACGAAGGTGTCATATCGCCCCGTTGGCACGAAGCAGAGTTCTTGGCTCTCGCCCTTATCAGCGCCAAATAGGCCCAGACTCGCCGCTTCTGCACGGATTTCGCTTTTCGTTACCGCGCCAAGCGGAAAGGCCAGCCGCGTCAATGCGTCGTCGAGGTACGCGTGCAAAAAGTAACTTTGGTCCTTGGTGCGGTCGAGCCCACGATGTAGCTCAAGACGCCCGTCGCGCGTCAGGATCTGCGCATAGTGGCCGGTAGCAACGGTGGCCGCCCCCAATCGATCGGCAAGTGCCAAAAGTTCACGGATCTTGATCTGCCGATTGCATTGCACGCATGGACTCGGCGTGTCGCCGACGAGGTAGGCGTCAACGAAGGGTTCTATGATGGCCGATTGGAAGAGCTTTCGTCGATCGAACGAGTAGTGAGGGATCCCGAGTTGAGCGGCAACGCGACCGGCATCGTGGACGTCTTCTGGCGCACAACAGCGGCCGAGCACGCTCCCGTCGTCAGGATAGTCCCAAAGGTGCAAAGTGACACCAATGACGTCATAACCCGCTGCCACCAACCTGGCCGCAGCCACCGAGGAATCGACCCCGCCACTCATCGCGACCAATACTCTTGTCATTCGGCTTCTATTCCTCGGGTTCTTGCAGGCGCTTGCCAAGCCGTTCGATGGCCCGGCGATGCAAGCGACTCGCCCAAGACTTGCTAAGCCCGAGGCGCTCGGCAACCACGTCGAAACGTTGCCCCTCGAGGTAGTGTTCGCGCACCAGAATCTGTTCTTCGCGCGGCAGCGAGTGGATGGCAAATTCTAGTCTCCACTCGCGCTCGCTGCGAAGCGCAGCTTGTTCTGGGTCGTCGCGCTCGTCCCCGAGTGTTGGCTCGCCCCCTTCATCGCTGACCACCGGCCGGGATAGCATGCCCACCGCCATAGCCGTGGCCATGGCAGCTAGATGGTCGGCAAGCGCTACGTCCGCTGCGCAGGCGGAATCGAGGGGCTTGGTATCGAACGCCTCACCTCGCTCGGGCTCCTTGTTAATCTCGTCTTCTATTAGGCTAGCCGACACTCGATCCATGGCTTCGATCCCGCGCAACTTTTCCCAAGTCCGTCGCGGCATTGGCATAATCGCCCGAACACCATCCAATATGGCGCCGCGTATACGGACGTAGGCGTAGGCTCGAAACGGCACCCTCCGACTTGGCTCGAATCGACGCGCCGCATCCAGCAGACCCTCGTTACCGCAGCTTTCCAGCTCGGCAGTCCCCACGGCAGGGCCGACCGCACGACGCACTTGTCGCGCGACGACCCCAACCAGATCGACCGCGCTCTGGTAACGCTCAAGGATTTCAGTCTTTTCTGCAGTGGGCGGCACGGCGCGCACTCTACCGCAAGCTCTAGGCCCAAGGGAAGTTGAGCCGCTGGAGCGGATGCCATCCAGTGGAAGTGGCGCAAAGATGCCAGGAACGGAGCTTCGTGCGATATTGTCGAGGATGAACCGCTGGGGCACCGTCGCCATAGCCTACACGCTCCTCGCGGTCGCGTCGCTTTGGGCTGCCGACTACTGGTGGAATCGATCCATCATCCTACTCGCCAATCCCTGGCTGGAGCTTGGTGGACCGATGCAAGCTCACGCCTTTAGTGCGCTGCTGGGGACCTGCGTTGGAACGATCGCTGTGTTTGGCACCAAAGCGCTCGTCTTGCGCTTCGCGTTCGCTTCGCGCTTGCATGCGGAATTGCGGCCGCTGGCTTTGAGCTTGTCGACGCAGATGGTGGTTGTTTTGGCTACAGCCAGTGCCATCGGTGAAGAATTCTTCTTCCGCGGCGTGCTGCTGCCTTGGATCGGCCTTGGCGCTCAGGCATGTCTCTTCGGTTTGCTTCATCAAACTGGAGGTTCGAGTCGGTGGGTGTGGGTCATTTGGGCCACAATTGCCGGACTTTTGCTCGGAAGCATGTATCAGCTCACCGGCTCCGTGGTCGGCCCAGTGTTCGCGCACGCGCTCATCAATGGACTCAATCTCCACTTTCTCAAACGACACGATCCGAGTCCCGAGCGTCGACCGCTCGGTGGCCTGCTCGGCCAGCGCAGTTAGGTTACCAAGTCGCTAGCGAAAATCCTGGGAGCGTGGTCTTTTGTGGTGGTCTTTTTCCCGTGGCAGGACCCTATTGCTCGGGCACGCGCAGGTCGATGAGAAGATGACGGAGACGCCCTCGGGAACGCTTGTAGAGAAATCACGAATTCTCGTCGTGGACGACGAGAAGCTCATTCGCGACGTCCTCGCCGACTTCTTGAGCTTGGAGGGCTACTCGGTGCGTACGGCCGAGGACGGAACCGCTGCCGTCACCGAACTCGAGCGCTCGCGATACGACATGGTGATAAGTGACTTGAAAATGCCGCACATGGGTGGGCTCGAGTTACTGAAGGAGGTGTCGTCGAAGTTCCCTGAGACCCTCACCGTCATCATGACGGGTTTCGGCACGGTCGAGACGGCCATCGATGCGATGAAACGCGGAGCGTACGACTACATCCTCAAGCCCTTCAAGGTCGAGGAAATCGTGCACATCGTGCAGCGCGGCCTCGAGAAGCGCCGCCTTTCTGCGGAAAATATCCGACTTCGTGAAGCGTTATCGCTGTACAAGGTGAGCGAAGCCATCGCCGCGAGTCTGTCGCTCGACGAAGTCATATCGACTGTGGACTGCAGTGTTATTGCCGACGTGCGCTCCGACGTCGTGGCGACTTGGCTCTACGATGGCCAAGGTGACTTTAAAGAACGCTCGGTTAAACGCTCGCCCAACCTCGGCGCCGACGTCGATCTGGGCCAGCTCGCGGCGAAACGCTGCATCGATTGGTTCAACGGTGGCCAACCCTTGCTTGAGCATGGGCCGCGCGCTGCCGCATTTTTTGCACAACAGCCAGCCCCCGCGGTCGTCAGCCTCGTAGCGGTCCCTTTGCGTGCACGCGATGCCACCGTGGGCTTCATCGCGGCCATCTCCTTGACCCAGAGCCTGTATTTCGACGAGGGTCAACGTAAGCTACTCAGTATCATCGCTTCGCGCGCGGCTGCAGCGATCGAAAACGCCCGGCTGTTTGAGGATCTGCAGTCGACATTCCAGCAGACGATTCAGAGTCTCGCTCGCACGATTGACAAAATGGATCGCTACACCGCCGGGCATTCGGAGCGCGTGGCGCGCTATGCGGTATCACTCGCCCAAGCCCTCGGGCTGGGCGAACCCGAGGTGGGGATCGTGCGGCACTCTGCCTTGATGCACGATATCGGCAAGATCGGCTGCGTGATGAATCTGAACAAGCCCGGTCGCCTCACCGCCGACGAGTACGAGACGTTCAAGCGCCACCCGGCGTACGGCAAAGAAATCCTCGCGCCGATCAAGTTTCTGCAACCGGTCATTCCTGGGGTCTACTTGCATCATGAGCGCTGGGATGGTCGCGGCTATCCGCTTGGGCTCAAGAAGAATGATATCCCTTTGGTGGCGCGGATCATTTCCGTTGCCGACACCTACGACGCCATGACCAGCGATCGGGCCTATCGTCGAGCCGTTCCGCACGAGGTCACCATCAACGAGATCGAACACTTCTCGGGCTCGCAGTTCGACCCCGACGTGGCCGGCACGTTCGGCGAGTCGATCGAACGGATCCGTGAGGAACTACGCAGCGAAGGGTTCCGCATACCGGAGTGAGTTTCCGCACTGACGCCCGCTAGGCTGCGAGACTCACTCGTTTGCGCGCCGTGAAGTGCTATACGGCACCGCGTTATGTCCACCCCTCGTCGCCTCGAAGCTCGCTGGCTTGGTCGTCAGCGCTACGAACCCGTGTTGGCACTGCAACGCCAGCTATTTCAAGAGCGCCAAGCGGGCAGCATCGAGGATGTCGTCTTGTTCGTCGAGCACGAAGCGGTCATCACCATGGGTCGAGGCAGCAGGCCCCAGCACCTCTTGGCCTCGCGCGATGTGCTCGGTGAAATCGGCGTCGATCTGGCCGAGGTCGAGCGTGGTGGCGACATCACGCTGCACGCCCCGGGACAACTCGTGTGCTACCCGATTATTGATTTGCGCCCAGATCGCTGTGACGTGAGGCGCTACGTCAACGCTTTGGCAGATTCGATGCGGCGCCTGGTCAACGACTATGGTCTTGACGCAGGCTTGGTCGACGGCATGGTGGGGTTGTGGGTCGACGAAGATTCGCGGGAGCATTGGCCTGGTCAAGCCGAGGCCAAGCGACTTGCCAAGATTGGCGCCATCGGCGTACGCATCTCGCGCTGGGTCACGATGCATGGGTATGCCTTGAATCTGGCCACAGACTTGAGGCTATTCGGGCTAATCGTGCCCTGTGGCATCTCCAAGCACCCAGTCACCTCAGTCGAAATGTTGACGGGCAAGCCTGTAACCGTGGAGTCTGCCGTGCCCTGCGCCTTCGAACACCTCTGCTCGGCTTTGCAAATGGAACGCGGAAGTCTACACGACCAATCGCAGCTGCGCCTCGTGTAGCGAAGGCTGTATGCCCCGCCGACTACTCTTCGACCTCGCCTGACTCGCTCGACTTCTGCATCCGCAAGAGTTCCTCGTCGGTCAAGTAGAGTGCCGAGCCGTTCTTGCCTGCTGGCGCACTTGCCGCTGATGCGGGCGCGGACACGACTGACGCGGAGCTAGCGGAAACCGGGCTAACTGAAGCGCCAGGTCCAGCACCTTCCGACTCCGCGCCTTCTTCTTCGAACCCTTCGGATGACGTTCCCGCATTGGGTACCGCTGCAGCCGCGGCGACGTCGGCTGCCGGCAATTCGATCGCGTCGATTTGCGTGTCGTACTGGGCCTTCTGTTGGAGGAATATTTCGCGTTCGTCCGCGGGCAATACGCGCAAGGCGTCGAGGTGCAACGACAAAGGATCGATGAACTCGCCGCTGCGCTTGATCGTGAAGTGCAAGTGCGGGCCAGTGGAGCGCCCGGTCGAACCGACGTAACCAATCGTCTGCAGGCGCTTGACCTTTTCTCCGACCTTCAAACCATCGCCAAAGCGCGATAAATGGGCGTAGCCAGATTCGATGCCGCCGCCGTGATCGATCCGAATGAAATTGCCCGTAGGGCCACCCCAACCGAGGAATGTGATCGTTCCAAACGAAACCGCGCCCACCGGAACCCCCATGGCCGCGCCGAAGTCGACGCCCGTGTGCGGCATGACTTTGTGCAAGATCGGGTGCATCCGGTGCATGTTGAATTTACTCGTCACCGGTGCGTTGGGAATTGGGCTGCGCCACCCGCCTTCATACGGAGCACGCGCGGTCTCGTCGAAATAGCCCCGCGATTTAGCCCCCTTGAAGTAGTAGACGCGCAACCGCTTTTTGTCTGACGGGGAGAGGATTTCAAGCGCCTCGATTCCGGCATACCGGGCAAAATCGCCAAGTGCCGTGACCTCCTGCGCAATGACTCGCACGCGACTCCCTCGTTCGATCTCCTCGAGCGAAAGGTGCCCGATGAGGGCCTCGCGCATTGACCGCAGCAGCTGCGGCTCAAACGACGCGTCGGTGACTGCACGCTCGAGGCCACCACTAGCGACAGCAAATGCCCCCATGACGCGCTCACGCTTGACTTTGAGATCGAGCTTCGCGGCAATGAGCAACCCGCCTTCGCCCTCTTTGGCTTGGAAGACCTCTTCGGGTCCGGTAATGTATTCGAAGGCCTTGAGGCGCTTGGTGCCACGATCGATGGCGGCCACGAATTTGTCGTGCTTGGAGGTCTGGTTGAGCGGATGAATTTTGTCGAAGGCGACCAACAACCGATAGGCCTCTTTCAACGGGACGCCGGCCTTCTCGACGGCCTTGAGGAATGGCTCAAAGCCCACCTGACCCTCGACGACTTTCAGCGCGGAATCAGCCGACGAATCCTTAACCCGATAGGGCCCCGGGATCTTTTCGCGCTGACGGTGTTTGGCCTCTGGAGGCTTGTCCGGGAGCGCAACTGCGGATGGCTGTGCCGAAGGCCTAACGGGCACCGGTAGCTCGATCTGCCGCTTGTCTTGGTCGAGCCGCATCGCAATCGCGATGATCGTAGCCACGGCCAACACACCCAAAAATGCGCCGAATATCGCGACCATTCGGGGCGACACCGGTGACTTCTGCGGCGACAGAAGCGCCTGCCCGCGTGAACGCGACAATAAGCCTTCGCCGACGAGGTCGAGCTCGTAATCCCGTGAGCGGCGCTGGCCCGGGTCGTCGTCGACGAGACCTTCAAAGTCTGCCACTTTGGGTCGTTCTGCAGTTGCACTTACGCCAGCGAACACCTGACCCGAAGGCGCAGCCGCGGGCGGCGCAGGCGTAGACCTTGACGCAGCACGAGTGGCCGGATCGACAATGGTCACTCCGATTGGCAGGGGTACCTCGGGCTCGGTGACGCTACTCACCTCTGGTGCCATGGGCTGCGTTGCCACATCGAGCGCGACCTCGATGACGGCTTTTGACGTGCCTGGGCTCGCCGCTGCTTCGGCGTATAATTCCCCGGAAACTGGCGGAATCCCCAGTTCAACGCTGGGCTCAAGCCCGCCATCTTCGCGCACGTCCGGATCAACGATGCGACCGACGTGGTGTGGCACCTCTGATCCTTCGGAAGACACGCCACGGCACCTAGCAGGGGGGCGGATCCGCCGCAAGCTGATTACGGAACAGGTGCGCAGCACTTACGCGCTTTGCCCACAGGGATGGCCTGAGCAGCGGATTTCGACCACAATCCGAGGGGGCCCAATGGACGACCACGATCGGCAACTACTGCTCCTTGGACGCGAGCACTTCGAACACGGCGAATACGAAAAGGCCGAGTACTTGCTGCGTCAAGTCTTGACGAAAGGGGACCGTTTCGCCGACGTGCACCATATGCTCGGAATCATCGCTCACAATGGCGGCGACTTTGCCAAAGCGGAGAGCTGCTTCGAGCGCGCGATTCAGCTCAACCCCAACTACACTGAAGCTCAGCTCAACTTGATGGTGACGTACAACGAGTTGGGGAAATACGACGATGCGCGACGGGTCTACACCTTGGTGCGCGCGCGCACGCAGCCCCTCGAGGTAGATCCTTTCATCAAGGGCAAGATTGCCAATATGCATGCCCAGGTGGCTCAAGCCTACCTCGATGCTGGAATGCGCCGCGCCGCCGTGGTCGAACTTGAGAAGGCCGTCAGCCTCAGCCCTGATTTTGCCGACCTACGTGTACGCCTCGGATTGCTCTACCGCGACTCGGGGGATCTGGCCCAGGCGCGCCGCGAACTCGAGGCCGCACGCAACGTCAATCCGAAGTACACACAAGCACGCCTTTCGCTTGGCATGCTGCTGCTCGGAGCCGGCGAGCACGAGGCAGCGCGCCGAGAATTCGACGAGCTCTTGAAGCTTGAGCCAGAAAACAAGGCTGCGGCTATGTACCTCCGGCTCATTCACTCGCCGATCGGAAGCAGCCGGCCACCCGCAGGCACAGCGCCCACCCCGTGAGCCCCGCTGCACGGCAAACCGACGCGGCTGCCTCCGCCCTACGCCGCACCATTGCTCGGTACGCAGCAGTGTACCCGGCTGATCGGCACTACGTCAGCGCGAAACTGCACACTGATCCGCTAACCGCAGAATTGATTCAGGCAAAGGAGCCGCTCGGCGACGTGGTCGATGTCGGTTGCGGCCGCGGTCAGTTCGGTCTCCTGCTGTACGAACTCGGCCGCGTCACCTCGCTATTCGGCTTCGATTGGGATCCCAGAAAGGTTGGCGCTGCGCAACTTGCCGCTGCCGGCTGTGCCGAGTTCACCACCGCCGATCTTCGTACACCGCCAAGGCGTTCGGCAGACACAATCCTCCTATTTGATGTGCTTCAGTACCTTTCCGCTGACGAACAACGTGAACTACTGAAGGCCGTCGTTGGTTGCCTTCGCCCGACAGGCAGGCTGTTCATTCGCACGGCCGATCGGGGTAGCGGCTGGCAGGCGAAGTTCTCTCAATTCCTCGAGCGCTGCGGCAAAGCGCTTGGCATCAATCAGAGCTACGTGCTGACGTTTCGTTCGTCCGAAGAATTGAAAGCCGATCTCGTGTCATTGGGGCTTCACGTGCACCGAGCCGAGCGCGGCCATTCATCACTGCTCGATAATCGCCTGTGGATTGCCCAACTCGTACCCGGTGACTAGTCGCCGATTACGCGCGTTGCTACGCGTCACCCTTGGTATTGAGCCCGTCGTGACTTGAAAAGAAGGGTCGACGAACGCTCAGCGTGATAACAAATGTAGACCCCGAACGCGCACCGTTTTCAACCCAGGCGCGGCCACCATGGGCTTCGGCAATGTGCTTAACTAGGGCGAGCCCAATCCCGCTGCCACGAACCCGCTGATTGTTCGTGTTCTTGCCGCGCACGAAGCGCTCGAAGATGCGACGTCTCTCGTCCTCGGCAATTCCCGGGCCTTCGTCGGATACGCGCACCGCCACCACACTGTCTTCACGCCTGACTTGAACCCGAATCACTTTGCCGTCAGCGGCGTACTTGAGCGCGTTGTCGACCAGATTTATTACGGCAATTTCGAGCGCTCGCTCGTCGAGTGCCACCGCTGGTACATTAGAGGCCAGGTCCTGTTCGATTGCCACCCCGTCGCGCTCAGCACGCACTCGACAAGCTTCTACTGCACGCGCCACGACATCGACGACGCTGCCCGCAACGAACTGGTATGCGGCTTTGCCCCGTTCTACCTTGGCGAAATCGAGCACGTTCTCGATCAACGCAGCAAGACGTTCGCTTTCGCTCACGATGATGCGCAAGTACTCGTCGCGCTTGGCGCTATTCTCGACGCGCCCGCTCTGCAACAACTCCCCGAACATTCTTACGAGCGAAAGCGGCGTCTTCAGTTCGTGGGAAACATTAGCAACGAAGTCGCTCTTGAGGTTGGACAGCTTGCGCTCGCGCGCGGCGGCCACGAGAATGACCACGGAGCCAGCAATGACCACCAATCCCGATAGGCCGACTAGAACCATTTCGAGCACGCGCCGCCGCGCGACGGCCGCGGCGAGATCCTGCGCAGACGTCATCATCACGTTGAGCCGCCATTTGTACAGCGTCGTTTCGAATTGACGCCCAAGCGTGAGCCCCTCACGCCCCATCGGTTTGCCGTAAATGATGTGACCGTCCGCGTCGACCACGTTGATGCGACTCGCCTGATCCGTTTCCGGATAGAGATCGGGAAACACGTGTTCGACTATCGCAGCTACGTCGTGCCAAGCAACGATCAGGTAAGACTGCCCGCGCAGTTCACGCCGCCAGTAGCTCGCCAGGTAAGTGTCGCCGTCGAGAATACGATGCAGGTGACGCAGTTCCCCTTGCGGCTGGGCATCGAGCTTCATTTCGCCCAATAGCAAGTGGACCAAGAGCCGACGAAAGCGTTCATCTTCGAGCCCAGGGAAGCGAGAAGCAAAGCCAACCACTTCGCGATCGGCCGTCCCGAGGTCGATCATGAACACCGCGCGAATCGTCGGTGTCTGCACGCGCGCAATGCCCAACCAATCGGCCCCGAATATGGAATGGTCGTCGGGTTGCAATGTCGACGCCACCACGTTGTCCTGATCGATGATGCGCTTCTCGAGTCGATCGGCTTTCTCGTTGGCGAGCAGCCAGGTTGCCTCCAGCACCGACTGTTCCCGCAGCTTTTCGAGTTGGAAGCTGTTGCGAAAGGTGATCCCGTCGAGCACGAGCACGGCCACGACGAACGCCGGAAGCAGCAGGAAAGTCAGTAGGCGCTGGCGGGGGCTCGACTCGGCCATGAGCGCCGGCACTCTAGCGTCATGTGCGGCCGAGCGGCAGCCGAACACCTAGCCAGATGCTAGAATTTGCATTATCATCGTGGTTTTGACGCAATCAGCCGCGGCGAGTGACCGCCACGCGCGATCCGGGGTTGCGCAAGCGTGCGACCGGCGAGCGACGGGTGGCAGGCCCCTGGCCGCATCGGCTAGGCTGCCCGCGTGGACGACAACCGCCTAACCGAAGTCGAAGTGCGCTACAGCTACCTGGAGCGGCTCGTCGAGGATCTGAGTCGTGTGTACTTCGAACAGCAGCGTGTGATTGACAAGTTGTCGCTTCGGCTCGAACGGGTCGAAGCGCTGGCGGCCGAAGCCGTGAACCACCCCGACCAGCAATTGCCGCACGAGAAACCGCCGCACTATTGAGCTGCCCCCACAGTTGGCCTGCTGCCCCCCAATGTTACCTCAACTCTATTCAAAGCTCGCACGGCTGTCGCAGCGCATCGAATCGATCGAGCCGTGGTTGTACCTGATCTTGAGCGGCTGCGTCACCCTGTGGGTGGCGCGGCAATTCTATAACTCGATGTTCTGGCAGCTCGACCACGCGATAGCATGGGCGCTCGGTGATACCTTCGATCCGACGAATCGTGGAGCGTTGCCAAAAATCTGGTCAGCGCCACTTGATGACGTCTTCATTCATTTCGATTTTGCGCGGGCAACGGCCCGGGGCATGCCCTTCGAGTGGGTCGATGGCAACGGCTACAGCAGCGGCGGCACGAGCCTACTTTACCCATTCGTGCTCGCTTTCGGCATGCTGGTCGGTTTTCGCGGCCTGAACCTGATGCATTTTGCCGCCATAACCGCAGCCGTGAGCGTCTTTGCGCTGCTCTGGGGGCTGCGAGTTGCGTTCAAGAAGCTCCCACCGGCGACGAGTTACGTACTGCCGTTCGGCATGTTGTCGGTCGGTGCGCTCGACTGGTCGCTGTTCAGCGGCATGGAGATCGCCTTCTTCTTGGCGGTCTGGGTCACGGCCCTTCTAGCCTGGGATGCCGTGGTGAGCGCGCTTGACGTCGCTCGAACGGATCTGGGGCTCCCACTAGCGGCGCTTGGAACCGCGGGTTTCTTGATTGCAGCGACTCGCCCCGAAGCCGTGACGACGATTGTCGTCTTTGCGCTGGATGTTGCGGTGCGCATCCAACGGCGCCACGGCTGGCGCAATGCGCTTCTAGCCCTGTGTGTGACTGCCGTCCCGGGTGGCGGCGTCATTGCCCTGCAGGCACTCGTGAACCGCGCACTCACGGGCGACTTTGCTGCTGCAGGAGCCATCGTCAAGCTCGAGATGAACAACCCGCTACTCACGCGGATACAAGTGCTCGATGCCTATTGGTTCCATCTCAAGTACCAAATTCTTCGCGTCACCCAATACCATTTCGCGAACAACAACTACACCGGGTGGCTCGTATGGCTGCTGGCCGCCGTCGCTTTGGTTTCACCGAAAACCCGCCGCTACGCTCTCATCCTTTGGGCATCGCTCGTCGGCTGGATCCTGACTGTGGCCTTGAACGGCCAGGTGCGTTGGCAAAATGAGCGCTACACGATGCCCGCTGTAGCTTGGCTACTCGCAGCAGCCTGCCTTGGGCTCGGCTGGCTACTCAGCCTTGTCTGGCAAGAGCGCTACCGCATCGTCGGACGTTTGCTACCAGCTGGAGTCGGCGTTGTGGCAGCCCTCATATTCCTGTGGGGCTCGCGCACGGCCTTCCGCGATCAGCGCTGGTTTTTTGGACGCGCAAGCCGCAACATTTTCGACCAACACGTCCAGACTGGGCACTTGCTGCGCACCAATCTCAAGCCTCAACCTAATCGAGTTTTGGTCGGTGACGCGGGCGCAATCACCTACGTATCGGATCTACCGGGCCTTGACATCATTGGGCTGGGTGGCACGTTTCTGTTGCCATTTGCGCGCGCGTCGCAGTGGGGAGTCGGGGCAACGGTGGAGCTGATCCAGCACCTTCCAAAGCATCATCGGCCCGACACGATGGCGATTTACCCGGGCTGGTGGAACACCTTTCCACTCTGGTTCTCGTCTGAAATCGCAGCTCGCGTTCCAGTGCGCGGCAACGTTATCTGCGGCGGCCACACCAAAGTGGTATACCGGACCGATTTTAGCTCCTTGGACGATGCGGAACGGCCAATTTCGATCCGCGCCGGCGAACATGTCGTCGACTACTTGGATTTCGCTGATCTGGTGAGCGAACATGCCCACGAATATGCCTTGAGTGAGCGCGCCGCAGGCTTTGTTGACATGAAGAAGCTCGCCCACCCCGAGAATCCAGAGCGAGATCTGTGGGACGCGGGTCGCATCTCGAGTCCGGGCCTGGTTGAAAGCTTTCGCCTGCATCACCTGACCCGAGGACATCCGACTCGGCTGCTATTCAGGGTGGCACCGGTTGGGCCCGCTCGAATAGTCATCAATGCGGGGTTGCGCGAATTGGGTGAGTTGCGCCTCACGCCCAGTGATTCGTGGATTGAACTTCCGTTCGAACTGCCCCCCGATTCGGTCACTCCAGACCTTGCGCTATCGTTGCAAACTGTGGAGGGCGGACCAACGCTATTTTTCCTGTGGGTCCTCGATACCCCCCAGCCCAGCCCGCCGAATAGGTAGCCGTGGGTGAGTTTGGGCTACCCTCGGATAAGTTTGCGTGGCTTGCCCTGGCGACGGCCGCACTCTCGGTAGTACTATTCGCACGCGAGCGGTCATGGTCACGCTGCCTCGCTGGCGCCGAAAGACACTACCGCACGACGCTCCTATTGCTCGCGTTGCTCGCCGCCTTGGGCTCCGTTGCCTATATCGCCTACTACCTGCGCGGGGGCCCACGCATCATCGATGCGACGGCATATCTGCAGCAGGCCAAGGTGTTTGCTAACGATGCGCTGACATCACCCGCGTTTGCGCCCAGTGCGGCGACGCGGGGGCGGTTTACCTACTTCAACCCCACGTCCGCCTCAAGCGCGATCCTGTTTCCTCCGGGCTTCGCGGCGGTCTTGTCGCTCGGCGTGCGGCTCGGTGCACCGCTGCTGGTTGGCCCAGTTATCGCCGCATTGCTCGTATGGGCGACGGCGGAGCTTACGCGGCGGTTGTTTGCGCGCAACGACGCCGCCCTCGTGGCGGCACTCTTGAGCGCAACGACCATGGTCTTGCGCTATCACACCGCTGACACGATGTCGCACGGGCTTGCGGCACTTCTGCTGACCGTTGCCATCGCTAGCACCATCGGTGTCGGGTTACCCAATGGCGCCGCCGCAGGCACGTCGCTTGGTTGGCTGATCGCTACGCGTCCGGTTACAGGCATGGCGCTCATGGTAACTTGCCTCGCCTATCGCTTGCTCAAAGCCGGCGACCGGCGCTGGTTTTGGGGCTGCCTGCTCGGTGTGCTGCCTGGCGTTACGCTGTGGTTCGCGTATCAATGGCGGTCCACCGGGGAACTGTGGCACGCAACGCAGTACGCGTACTATACAGTCGCCGATGGTCCGCCCGGCTGTTTTCGCTACGGCTTTGGTAGGGGGATAGGTTGCCTCTTCGAACATGGCGATTACGTAAGCAAGCGTCTGCCACATGGTTATGGCCTGCTGCAAGCGGCCTACATTACCTTGCTGCGCCTGCGCTGGCACTGCCTCGATGTACACAACTTCGAACTTTTGATTATTGGATTGCTTGTCGCAATCAAGGCCAATTGGCAAAACACGAATTGTCGCCTGAGTATCGTCGCCCTGGCAGCAGTTGTCGTCGCCTACTTGCCCTTCTATTTCGACGCGAGCTACCCCGGCGGCGGAGCGCGGCTCTATGTAGACGTGATCCCGCTCGAGCACGCCTTGGTGTCAGGCTGGCTCGTAACGCGTCCTTGGTCGCGCTGGTTTCTTCCTATCTCGCTGGCCGGGTTTGCGCTACATGGTTCGTTCGAACACGGAAAGTTACGTGACCGCGATGGCGGGCGCCCGATGTTTGAGTCGTCAGTCCTGAGCAACGCCAACGTTCAGCGTGGGCTCGTTTTCGTGGCGACCGATCATGGCTTCCTGCTCGGGCACAATCCGGGCTCGCGCGATGCACAGCGTGGCATCGTCGTGCTGCGTGAACACGACGATGCACACGACAGGGCAGCGTGGGAAGCCCTCGGGCGCCCTGCCACCTACCGTTATCGCTTCGATCCGCTGGCCCGCGACGCTCAGCCAAAACTCGAAATTGTTTCCGTTGAATCACTCACAGCGTTGTCGCGCTTTGAGGCTGAAGCACAATGGCCAGCCCTTGCGGTCGACAGCGGTTGGGTACGACCGGTGTTCCCGCCGAATGACTGTAGCTCGGCAAGGCGGGGTCTGGCGCTCGAACCCGTCAATGGGAAAGCATCGGTTACACTGGCGCTCTATGCTCCACATGCTGGCAGCTACGACATTTTATTCGGTTTCGTTGGGCGCAAGACTGGACGCCAGCGTTTCACGCTGAAACTCGGCAACGAAGAGCACGTTGTCGAACAAGACGCGCTCGAACACGAATGCTTCACTAAGACCCTGGATGGGGGCTCCCTCGTGGCTGGCGATCAGTCGCTGCGCATCGACACCAACGCGCTCGGTATTGTTGTCGACTATTGGCGGTTATTTCCACGCTGACCCGATGCTGCTCAACCGCTGAGACCTCCTCGAGTAGTCCAAGATTGGCTGCGAAGCGTAACCGACGTTTTTGTCAATCAGGCGACGCCACGCTTGCGGGAATGGCTTCTAAAGAAGCTTCTCGCCGTCGCGGAGTAAATAACGACCTGCCCTGTGTCATTCTCCTGGACGCCCCCGCGCAGATCTACAGCGCCCAGGTCGGCTCCATCGTGCGATTGCTGGTGCTGGCCATGGCGCTCGAAGAAGACTCCGGTGACGGGCTGAGAGAACTGTATGGAAGCCTGGAGACGCCAACCATGCTTCAGCTGTGGACGGCCGCGGACGCCGTTCCTATTGTAACGAACCTCGGGGACTGGAACGGCGACTGTGTGCTTCCGCCGCAGGCAGCCAAGGTGGACGTGTTGGTCAACGGACGTCACACTACCGAGCTTGTCGGAAGTGATGACTTCCTATCTGCCTGTGCCTTCATCATTGAACCGTCGCCTAGCGCCTACGATGAACTCTGGCGGCTAGGGTTCGAAAGTCAAGACAAGACCAACCAGTGGACGGCCACCGTTCGCGTGAAGCTCAGTCCCTAGGTATTTCCGATTCGCTGCAACGGCGTCAGCAACGCGCTCGACATTGTTGTCGACTAATTGCGCTCAGTTACGCGCTGCCGGATTCGCGCCAAGCTTTGAGGGCGAGCGTAAGCTCGGTCGAAACCTTGACGTATTCCCCACCGTCGGCGATCAGATTCTCGGCCTCGGTACGCTTGCCTGACAGGGCGAATTCTGCGGCGCGACCAGCGATCCGATGAAACTGTGCGTGCAATTTTCGAACGTTCTGCACGTTACTCTTCGATAGCTCGCTTGACATCTCCGGACTCAAAAGCCACTTTCCGAAGTCGCACGTCGACTCCGACGCGATTTGTTCCACAGGCATATCGAGCTTGCCGGTCTGTATTGCGGTGCGCAAACGTGACTTCCAGATTCCATGGGCACCGACGGCTTGCTTGATTGCGTCCTTGATGTTCATGCTTGGGAACTCCCTAGTGGTTTCAAACGGCTGGGAGTGACGAATGATAACGGGGGGAATGTGCCCCATATTGGGGCGCTCGTTCATAAAGGAATATTCATCTGCAGCGTCACTGCGATGAGCAGCCGGCGCCACATGATGCGCTGGTATTGCAATGATGACGAGGACTCGGGGGCCTGTGCCTCATGTTCGACTACACCGATGGCGTGCGGCGAAAGCGCTCCGGCGGCAACGGGGATCCGTACGTCGACACCGATTGAGAACGCCGGCGCAAACACAAGTGCCGATGTGGGACACGCCGTATCACATCAAACAAGAATGTATTAGCTTTTCAGCGTAAGTTCCCCGTCGATGTGGCCGGCTTTGACATGAAATTGCCATCATCTTTTCGAATCGACAACGGAACCATCATTGCTTGCCACTGCACGATCTATGAAGCGATCAACTGGGACTGGTGTCTTCGGCAAGTCACGCTTTTGGGCGATGATCGCTGCCTCATGCAGCGCGAGCGTCATGTTCGGGTGTGGTAGTAGCGATAACGCGCTAACCCCGGGCTCGGGCTCCAGCGGTTCCGTTGGGGGTGCCGGGACGGGGGGCAGCTCTTCGACGAGTCCTGGCGGCGGCATGCCAGCGAGCGGTGGTGTTCCGGCAACCGGTGGCGCGGCAACAACGCTACCGCAGCCCACTGGGGGTAATCCGGCGACGGGCGGTGCTGCAGCCGGAGGAACTGCCCCAGCTACCGGCGGCAGAGCGGCGGGTGGCGCCGGCATCGGCGGTTCGGTCACCGGCGGCAAAGCCGCGGGTGGCGTCGTCGCAGGCGGGCAAGCGACGTCAACGGGTGGATCGGTCGCCACCGCTGGAGCTTACACCGGGACGAAGACCCCGGGCACAGCCCAAACAGGCGACGTCACGGTCGATCCGACGAAGACCCATCAGGTGGTGGACGGCTTTGGGCTGGCCGACGTGTGGCAAGGCTCATCCTCAGCAGCCATGCAAACGCTCTTGTGGGACCCGGTCAACGGGATCGGGCTGAACCTGCTCCGCATCGGCATCGAGAGCACTTCCGGAAAGAGCGTGCTGATGGGGAACGCGGGCACCGCCGACGGCCAGGCCTGCGTCAAGTTCAGTGGCAGCGCGTGCAAGATTTGGGCGGCGCCCTGGTCGCCGCCCGCCAGTATGAAAACCAACAACAACGTTAACGGCAACAGCGCAAATGCCTGCACCGCGACAGCCACGAGCCGCCTGAACACTGCAAGCTACGACGCCTGGGCCACGCTACTAGCAGCATTCCCTGCGTACTACAAACAGCAGAGCGGCTTGGATCTCTACGCCATGTCAGCCCAAAATGAGCCGGACTGGAACCCAAACTACGAAGCTTGCTGTTACACCTCTGGCGAAATGGTGAATTTCATCAAGGTTCTGGGTCCGAAGCTGGCTGCGCTTAACCCGCCGGTCAAGCTGCTCGCGGCCGAGCCTGACAACTGGAGCAACATGTGGAGTGGCGACAATTATAGCCCCGCCATCATCGCCGATGCGACCGCGAACTCCCTCGTCGATGTGCTCGCTACGCACGACTACGGGAACACCAGTGCGGGAACGTATGGTCGTCCGGCGCCCCCAGCAACCAACAAGCACCACGTCTGGGAAACCGAGTGCACGCCGGGTGATACAGGGCCGATCACCATCGCAACCATGATCTACGCTGCATTCTCGACCGGTGGCGTGAACGGCTGGCACTACTGGTGGACGCAGGCGTTCATACCGAACGCGAGTAGCCCGCCCGCTCAGTACTATGCCCTTGGGAACTTCAGTAAATTCGTGAAGGCCGGGTACTACCGCGCTGACGTCAGCGGTGCCAAGACACCATCCGGATCCGTTCCGCTCGTGGTTGCGTTCACGAGCTTGACCGACGGGAAGGTGGCGATCGTTGTGGTAAACGCTGGCGCCGCCCAACAGATTTCACTTTTCGTTGCGGGCACGGCCTGGCCAGCGTCTGTCACCCCGTACGTTACCACGGCAAGTTCCAAGCTCGCGGCAGGGACGGATATCGCGGTCACTGCGGGTAGGTTTAGTGCCTCCCTCGCAGCGGCATCCGTGACTACGTTCGTCGGCGCGCCGTAGTTGCCTTCTACCTCGCCGTCGCCGCAAAGCTCTCACTGCGTATTTCGCCCATGGCGAAATACGCAGGCCGGAGCCCTGCGTCAGCTCGTTGTGGTCTCGATCAGTACACGCTGAACTCGGCAATCACGGGAACGTCGCGTGCCGAGTCGATAACCAGCGCAATCGCTTCGGCATTTGTCGAACTTAGCTGCCACAGCTGACGCTCGCCAATGATTGTTCCCTGGATTTGCGCACCAAAAACATCCTTCGGTGCCGTGTTCCAAACGCCGTTCTGCTTGAGCTCGATGTGATAACCCGTCGAACGCTCTCCGAGTTCAATGGCTTCTCGGATGCTTATGCGCTGGAACAGAATGGGAGAAGCTGGATTTACCTCCAGACGCGCCGTGGTCCTTCCGCCGGCTGCAGCCCAATAGGTGCATACGTCATCATCGAGGGCCTTCGGCGCTTCGAATCCCGAGCTTGCCCACGTGGAGTCGGCGGTTGCAGGCTGGTTCCGAAGGAGGTTCACCTCGTATAGCGCCGCATACCAGCTGCCGAACTGCTGGAGAAGATTGATATCCGGCGTATCGAATTGACCGACGTTCGTCGGAGGAACATTCAGGATCAGAGTCGAGTTCATTCCCACCGTGTTGAAGTAAGCAGTCTTCAATGAATCGAGAGATATGACGGTGCCATCCGGATGCCAGAACCAAGAGCTCCCACGGTCGGATAATGGCGCGTCCGCTGGGTACCAAACGTTCGCCGGACCACCATTAGGTACATCCGCTATGCTCGAGGTCGAGCGGCTCGCCCTGCCGCTCTGATCCCCAATATAGCGAACGTCTGCGCCCGTAGTTGCAATCTCCGGGCCCATCCAAACGAGAATGTTTGGTTGCAGTTCCTTGGCAAGCGCGGCGATCCCTTTCCAATCAAGGGATGTGAGCGACTGACTACCAGTTAGATAGATCTCGTGTAAAGGGCCATAGTTCGTCAGAAGTTCCGTGAGTTGATGCTTGAAGTAAGCTTCATAGTCGGGACTCGAACTCGGAAAATGTTGGTCCGCAGGCGCCAGATAGATCCCAATTCTCATGCCCGCCGCGCGCATAGCGTCGGCGAAGTCTTTGACCAAGTCCCCCTGGCCATTCTTCCATGGGCTACTTTTGACCGAATAGTCCGTGTAAGCCGACGGCCACAAGCAGAAGCCAGAATTATGCTTTGCAACGAGCATCGCTTCACGAAAGCCTGCGTCTTTGAGCGCGCGCACCCATTGGTTCACGTCGAGGTTCGTGGGGTCAAAGAGCGCCGCCGTGTCGAGGGTGGAGTTCCCGTATTCAGTGCCGTCGAAGGTGTTTAGGCCAAAGTGAATGTACGCCGTAAGTTCCGCTCGCCCATGAGCCACTTGAGGAGCCGTGGGAAGGGGCTTTGCGCCGGCGGGTCCGCCCGCCAACACCGGGCAACTTTCGATCGGAGTTATGATGGGCGAACGATCTGAGTCAGCCGTCTGGCGATAGAGAGCATTTACCGAGGTCACACAACCGTTCCCCAACGCGAAAACGGTACCCAGAGTGAATGCCATGACACGCATTTGCGGCTTCAACATCTGGCAAGATCCTTTGCATATCGGAAATGGCTCAAACCGGCTAAATATCTGTTGGGCTGCCTAGCGTGTGACCGCGAGGCCGAGCGCTGCGAGGAAATAGTAGCCTCCGACTCCAGTTACGGCTTGGCCACTTACGTTCCCATTCACACCTTGCACCACGCCGCCGGTCTCTAGTGAGAGGCATGGTTTCATTCGCATATTGGCAGGTACCTCTAGCGCTGCCCGAATGCCGATGGTCGCGACCACGCCTGAACCGGAAGCGGTCGCTACGTCGGCCAGGGTAGTCGTGCCTCGCACCCAGGCCAACCCCACCTCTGCACGAGGTCCGAAATCGATGTTGGCCAACGCCAACTCGAGCCGCGGCCCAAATCCAACACCTATGCTAGCACTCCGCATTAGCAACGCCCCGAGCTCGGTCTGCATTTGGGAGTAGTTGGCACCCATATCGACATCCGCATGAAGGGAACTTCGGCGCGCCGTCAATCGCATGCGTCCTCCCCATAAGGTCGTGTCACGCATTGGAAAATAGCGCGTTTCGGCCTCGATTTGAAAGGAAAATGCAACCGGCGAAGCGTCCGGTTGAGCCAGCGGTTGGGGCAATGGATGGGATCGTTGCGGCGCGCTGGTTTCCACTTTCGTTGTGTCGTTTGGCGCGTCTTCTCCGAGGGAGCGTATCAGTTCGGCAACCGCCAGGGCCAGTGCTCGAGGTCGGGCTGCCTGCGTCACATCGCTCAGGGAAATTTCGCGATCGAGGGTCCGAAAACCGTCGGACCGCTGTTGCACGGTAATTCGCACTCGTTCGGGCTCGGTCCCACAATGCCCCAGTTCCTCGATATTTACGTGTAACGACGCGCTGGTCGGTATACCAGCTCCGGATTCTGCGAGCGTGCAGCACCGTAGCCCCCGCCCAGCAAGTTCGACGCGTAGAGAATCGAGAAAGGAAACGAGCGGGAACGCGTCTTCTTCACACCTGGGCGACGAGACGACTACTGTCGGAGCGGGCACGGACTCGAGCTCAGATGCCGCATTGGCCGGTTTTTCAGACAAAGCAGCTACTACCGCCAGGGTAGACCGCATGCGGTGCAGCATACTTCGTCGCCCTAGAATCACTGACGGCGCCAGCCTCGGACGGCTCGTGCATGGCGGCCGTTGGGAAACTCCTCGATGTACGCGTCTGCCGCTCGCTCGGCGCCGGCAGAATCGCCACTTTTGACATAGGCCTCTACCAAGCGTGCAAGCACATCTTCACGTAGCCCATTTGGGATACCTAGCGCCAGCGCCTTGCGGAACGCCGCTACGGCGGCTCGCGCATGCCCGAGGGAATCGAGCTCCAACCTACCGAGCGCGAATGCGGCAAGCGAACCCTGAGCATCGCCAGAATAGTCAGTCAAAATGCGTTGTAACGGAACCACCGCTTCGGCGGGGTGCCCGGAGAGCCTGGCTACATCGGCCAAAGCCAAGAGGTCATTCACTCCCAGTTTCTTCGATTCGTTCCGAAGACCCTCGGCACCCAATGCTGCATAAGCCTCATCGTTATGGCCGTGACGAGCGAGTTCACGCCAGCGTATCGAAACTGACGGACCTATCGCGCTGCCGCCTCGGCTCTCTGTCTTCGCTGGTGCTTCAACGAATTGGCTGGGCGAGCCTGGGTTCTCCGGAAGCCCCGAACCAATGACGCTGACGCTATTGCCGACGGACGTCGGACCTGGCGATTGTTCCGTGACGTCGAGACTTTCGCCCGCAGAAAGGCGCTTTGCACGATTGGGAACGCAATCGCCGCGTACGAGGACGACACCGTGACGCACCTCCACGCGCAGCCGCCCCGGTGTGCGGTCACAGCTAAAAGCGGTACCAACAACTTCGACCGTAGCTAATCCACATTCAACGTGCCAGTGGCGCGGCCCACCCGGGCGCACTTCGAAATCTGCTCGACCTTGCGTTACTATTGCCGAGAAAGTAGTGCCGGAGCTTTCGAGCGGTTCAATGCGAGCTCCAGGTGATAGCCGAACGATCGAACCATCGGACAGTCGCACCTCCTTTGGCGCAGACTCCGCACCGACCGCGACAAATTCTCGACCATCTGCGAACGCGAGTGGGCCCACGTCGTGGTGGAGGCGAAAGCGAGAAACCATCGAGACGACGATCACCACGGAAGTTGCGCCGGCCAAAACAAAAGGCCAGAACTTTCGCGCATTATTCGCTGGTGAAGGCGAGGCGAGACGTTGAGCGATTCGATGCAACGCGGATTCGTCAACGGGATCCCGAAGATAGTCTTTCAGCGGGAATCGCAGCTGGCTCATAGCGACGCCTCCTGGATTGAAACGTGGAGCGACATCGTCGCATCTGCTGCAGCAATGCGACGCTTGACCGTGGCTAGTGAGCACGAACAGGCAGATGCGACGTCGGGTAACGGAAGGCCTTCGACTCTGCGGAGCATCCACGCGATACGCAAGTCAGCAGGCATACGCCGGAGCACTTGATCGATGAGTGCTAGCTCTGCACGATCATCCGGACGCAATGATGGTGAGGCCAGCCCTGACAAGGTAGCATCGAGCTCTTGCTCCAAGCCCAACAATCGAAAGAACCTGCCCCGTCGCAAACGGCGACGCACAAGGCTGACTGCAATGCGAGCTAACCAGGAACGAACCGCTGCAGGATCGCGAAGCGTGGCGAGCTGTTCAAAACCTACGACGAACGTATCCTGTACGACGTCCTCCCCCTCGCTGCGGCTGGACAGCAACCGCGAAGCAATGGCCAGCAAGTAGCGGCCGTGGCGCCGATAGAGCACGTCCCGGCTCCACCGATCTCCACATAGAGCTCGCTCGACCAACTCGGCGTCACCAACCGCATCCGCCGTCGGTAGAAGGGTCGGCTGTTTACTCGCTAATCCCATCACTAGTTCAGATGCCTGAGTTCGAGTAAATAGCTCACGGTAAAACTTTTCAAGTACGTATCGGCTAGTATGTGCCGCCTCGTTCGGTGCAGCCGCCTAGCAATGAAGATTCTGTCGAGAAAACGCCAGGCTCGCCGCGGGAACTTACGGTCCCGTGTACGGTCGGGTGTCCGCGGGTGGGGTCTGCCCCTGCACGAACGGCGGGCTGCCCTGAAATGCCGGCACCTGAAATGCCCGAACGCTTCAAAGGCATCGCCCCTTAGCTGTTCAGGAACTTCACGTATTCTTTTCGGAATTGCATCGAAGGACCCGGGGTTGCCGGACGGCTACGGCGACGTGTTGTCGGCACTTCCTGCATGGGCGGCGGCGGGCACCTGTGTCCCAGGTTCTTCAACAAGCCAGCGCGGCGTAGGGAGCGACTCACCGGAGCGCCGTGCGACCGCGGACGCGTCGTTGCAAACAGCGGGGAGCACCGCACGGCGCGGGGTGAGGTCATGCGCGGCTCCCAGGAGCCTCGCACGACCGGGGGTACCGTTGGGCGCAGCTCCGCGCAGGCGGGCACGAATGGCGAAGGCATCGAAAACGGCTCCGCCCGCGCTACCGACGGTCGGGCCCCACGGCATGACTGACCAAATAACCAAACCTGGCGCTCTGCTGCGGACAGCTCGAGCGCGAATACGCGAGCGCCACTAAAGTTCGAGTACCGAGCGTTCCTACGTCGGATGGGTCCGACGCTACATCGAATTCTCTGGACGCAGGCATCCCCGAGCCTTTCTGGATTCACTCGTGAGCGATCATGATGTAAGCGAAAGCACCCCTCTACTCGAGGCGGGTTACGACCTTAGGACCATTCAGGAGCTGCTCGGCCACTCCGACATCAGAACGACAATGATATACACCCACGTGCTCAACCGCGGGCCGATGGGCGTACGCAGCCCGCTCGACTAGAGCAAGCACCCTCCAACGACGGGACAATATGGAATTCCATCGATCGGTTCACATGGAAGGTACGACGGATCTCTCAGGCGGCCACAGCCCAAGCCAAACGAGAGGATACGAACCTACCCTGGTCGGTAGAAGTGGAAGTTCGGCAGACAGTGAGGTGCCCCACCGATCCGGCGATAAAGAGCGAATGCGTCAGTTTTGACGGTCAGTCGCAGACATCATCAACGTGAATGACCCCGGTATATCGCTTGAAGTCTGCGGCGTTGCGGGTCGCTAGGCGATAAACGCCGCTTGCCAGCATTGTTGCAACAATGTTGCAGTCGTGCACCTGCTTGCCTCGAACCTGATGGTCTTGGACCAGCGAGAGCAGCTGCTCAATTACTCCCGCGGTTTCCTCCAGCACTCGACACCCGGTGGTCCAAACCCGTAGAGCTGAAAGCGCTTCATCTAGTCCAAAAACGCGTTCGCTCACCGGCTGCCTGGTAAGGACCACCAGGAATTCGCGACACACCTGCGGCTGATGCATAGTTCCAATCCGCCACCCACGGCATTGTCAATGTAGGACGCTGCAGCTTGGTGGGCTGGATGCACGTCGACCGTTGCCGCGATGATAAGGCTAGTGTCGAGGAACACTTCCGGCACTGGTAGGGTGGATTCAACGGCCATCGTCGCCGTAAATCGCCTCTCGACCGACATCTCCACCAATCCACTTGCTCCCCCCACGCAGGATCGGGATAGTCAGCTTGCTAGCTCTTTCGGTGCGCATTCTCAGCCTCGCCGCCCTTGCAACGACTCGCGACTGGTCCGCCGAATCCAATTGGGCCAGTTCCGTCACGAGTTGTTCCAGGTGTTCGCTACTCTGAGCCATGCAACGAAGCGTACACTCCACCGGAGTTATTGCCAAGGTCGACCGCAGAACCCACTTCCGTCAGCCAGGTTCTCGAACAGGAACCCTCACGAACGCCTGCGCCCGAAAGTGCTGCCACCATTCGACTGTGCGAGTCCACTCACTCCCAATCACGCTATCAATTGTTGATCGACGCATTCAGTCATTGCTTTCGCCGAGACCACAGATCACGTCCAATTCGATCCAGGAAAGAGCTGCCGAACGACAAACGTTGTGCAGACAGAGAGGACGATTTACCTCTCCGACTTGCTGCGAGTCCAATCCTCGACTCTAAGGTCCTTGAAGCGCGAGAAGTCCTTCACGTTCGCGGTTACAAGTATCAAGTCGCTAACATGGGCAATAGCCGCAATCTGACCATCCACATAGGGTCCGGGACGACCGAGGCTCTCTTGGCGGGCTCGCTCGAGTCCGTGCCAGGTGGCCTCCTCCTCGCCGTAAGGGAGTACTGGGAACGACTTCAGCACGACTTCGTGAAGGAATGCTTCAAGTTCGGTCTTGCGCTTTCCCTCGGGTAACCGACTCCAGCCGTACACAAGCTCGTTCCAAACGACAGACGCAATCGCGCATTGGCCACCACGCTGCCCCAAGCGGTTCACGACGTTACGATCGGGCTTGGCCGCAATCGCGGCAGAAAGCGTGCTCGTGTCCAGCAGGTACTTCAGGTTCAAAGCTCCACCTTCCGCCCGGACTCTCGAGCGCGAAGCCCCTTGAAGTACCGTGCACCAAGACTTTGCGTGCCTTCGGGAAACTTCTGTCGAAAGCTCCGATACGCCTCAGCAAATGTCGTTCTGCTGGCCTTCAGGCGCTCGTACTGTTCGATGGAGACAACCACTGCGACCGGGCGTCCCCTCCGAGTCAGTTGGACTTCGGCCCCTGCTTCCGCCGCGTCCACCAATCCCGGAAGATTCTTTCTGGCGTCCGCGATCGAGTACTGCTTCCTGGACATGGGGTAAAGTGTACATGTATATGTACATGACGCAAGGAACTTGGGCGTTGCTGCACAACTCAGCAATGACTGGCAGCTTTCCTGCTGGATTCTCATGTCTGCCGCGCGCCGTGGCGAGCGAAACGCTCGCTTCAATTGTACGGCGCGCGGCTGTCTTCCAACCGGCCGCGTTCAGGTGTACTGTTCAGCGCTGCAGTTAGCCCACCGCCGTTGAGCAGACCACAGCGCTCACACATTGACAACCTTTGTCTGCGCCATGGCGAACGTTTGCTACATATTACTGCAGGCGCGATGGACCGGACGGATTCACACAAATCCCACGCTACGCCACAAGGACGAACTTTTTGGGTAGTGGCGCAATCAGCGCCCAATCGCATTCCGAATCTCGCGATTGTGGAACGACCGGATACCACTCCGATTACCCCTCAGGTTCCAGACGCCAGGTACATTGCGAAGCGGAATTGCATGAGCTCTCGTTCGAATAGATGTTGCAGGGTTTCGGTTCACCTCCGCATCCCCTTGCCCAGACACACCACAAGTCTGCGTCGCAACTTGGCGATGTCGAATACTGCCGGCATTCCTTGACAATCTTGGGTCGACAGCCTCCTGCTGACCAGCCGCAAGCGCTTCGGGCACTGCACGTTTCCGCGGTGGTACTTGTCTCGCAACCCTTTTCGACGCAGCCGCCATCAAACGAGCAACCATTGATGGCAATGCAACCATTCTCCTCCAAGGCCGCACAGCCAACTTCAGTAGATGCAAAGACGTAATACGAGCCAGTCCCGTTGCGTTCGCAACTGCTAGATGCCTGTATGACGACTGCGCTCAAGCCTGCGAGACTAAGATATTGAAGTGCACCGAAGTAAGTCTTCATTGAAATTGTCCTATCGCAAGGTGCGAATTGACAAACGAGGGAAGCTTCGCTTGTTGAAAACCAGAAATCTCCGAAGCATCTGATTCTCGGAACGCCTAAGGCAACAGTCTCCCGTGCCCGCTTACCATTGTCGATCTTCCAAAGGCTTTCGCACGTCTGCCCTTGTCGCGGGACCCAATGCCGCTCACTAAATCATAATCGGAAGAATCGTCCTGCCAAACCGATGCAACGTCATTGCTGCGACGATCTTCCGTAGGCAACACCGCAATTGGTGCAATTGGGTGGCAGTCACACGGATAGATTTCCATCATCATGAACTGCCGCCGGACAGCTGCTGCCCAACTCAGCGTTGCTGACTGGCGCTCGCTTCGCGCCAGCAGGCGAACGCCAGACGTTATCCAGACGCACTGAAGCCTCGACGCGAGCAATCATTCAACCGTACGCATCTCGTCCCACGCATTTCGCGCGATATTTTCTGCATGAACAAGTCGTTTGCTTCATTGCCTACACTCGACGCTCTTGTCTCCGTCCGACGAGTGAGAGCAGGTGTCCTCGATCACAAAACTTGCTCAACCAGTTTGACCGGGACTTGTTCAACCAGTAACAGTGAGGCCACTATGGCCGAGCCAAGGGCCGTTGTCGCATGTCGAACAGCACACGCACGAGGATCCATAGCGATTGAATTTGACAGCTCATTCCCCGTCGCGGTAGCAAGTCAGCAGGCAGGAACCTGATCGGGGACGAATGCGCTCAGTCTGGATCACAAAAACCGGGGGCCCTGAGGTGTTAGCTGTACGCGAGTCGTCGTCGCCAGTACCTGGTCCCGGCGAGATTCTTGTCCGGGTACGAGCTACTGGTGTTGGTTTTGCTGAGGTGCTTGCACGTCAGGGAACATATCCGCTTGCCCCCAAACCTCCATGCGTCGTGGGGTACGACGCCGCAGGAATCGTAGAAGCACATGGACGGGATGTGAACTCGCCAGCCATTGGAGCAAGGGTAATGGTCATCTGCCATTTCGGTGCACATGCAGAAATGGTCGCGGTACCCGCTCAGTTTGCTCTGCCTATACCCGAAGAAATGTCCTTCGAGGAAGCCGCCTGCCTTCCTTGGAATTATCTTGTTGCTTATCATTTGATCTTCCGCGTTGCGTGCGTGCGCCCGGGCGAGCGGGTACTGGTCCATATGGCCGCTGGCGGAGTGGACATGGCCGCCATTCAACTCCTTAGAACCATTCCGGGCACCGTTGCGTTCGGAACCGCCTCAAGCTTCAAGCATGACGCGCTACGATCTGAGGGCTGCCAGCACGCAATCGACTATCGAACGTCAGACTATACCAAAGAGATAACGAGGCTCACAGACGGAAGTGGGCTAGACGTTGTTCTCGACCCATTGGGCGGCGATGACTGGCGCAAAGGCTTCAACCTGCTGCGCCCGGCAGGCCGTCTTGTGGCGTTTGGTTGTGCCAACATGATGTCTGGCGAACGACGGAACCCTGCCGCAATGCTTCGCCAATTACTGCGCACGCCTCGGTTCTCCCCCATCAAGCTGCTGGAAATGAATCGTTCCGTTGCAGGAGTGAGCACTGGTCGCTTCTGGCGTGATCCTCAACTATTGGGCGAAAGCCTCACTGCCGCCGTTGAACTCTGTCGCCAAAACGGACTTCGTCCACGCGTCGACTCGGTTCATTCATTTGACCAGGCCGCGTTAGCACATCGGCGCATTGAAGACCGAAGTAACATTGGCAGAGTCGTACTGACACCGTAAATGGCATCAGAAACCGAGAGCTGGATAACTCGCGGTTGGACTGACGAAGGCCTGTCTTGAAACCGCTAACAGGGTCACCCTTTGCCGCGTCAACGCGGCGCCGTCTGTTGGCTGCGCACGCAAAACGGTCATCGTCGCCCCGGACCAGAAAGCGCACGAATTTGCTCAACCAATCTCATAGCGGCCGAGAGGCCGCTCTCAATCAAGCGGGACGCCTTTGACATGCACATAAGCATGTGCATACTTGCCCTTATGGCCAAGACAAAGCGAGTCCAGGTCCTCATGGAGCCAAAGGAGTTCGACCAGCTTGAAAGGGTCGCACGCAAGCGCGGTTCGTCAGTTTCTGACCTCATGAGAGAAGCTGCACGAGCACAGTACCTGGTCGACGTCGATCGGTCACGGAGGTCCCGCGCAGCTCAGAGCTTCCTAAGCTTGCCTGACGTCACTCTCCCCGACTGGAAGGCAATCAAGATTGAGCTCGCGGAACGTCATGACAAGACTGTTCCTTGACACCAACGTATTTCTTTACGCGATCGGTGGCGAAGGGCCGCATCGCGAACCTTGCCGCGCACTACTTGCGGCTGTCGGTCGAGGCGCTCTCAACGGAGTCACCAATAGTGAGGTTCTTCAAGAGATTCTTCACGTCAGAGCTCGTCGGATCAGCATGAAAGACGCGACACAAGCCGCGCGCTCCGCCGCTGGGATTGTGGCAGAGGTACTCTCTGTGACTGCCGAAGATATGCTCGACGCTTGCAGTCTCCTCGATTCCCATTCGAATCTAAACGTCCGGGATGCCTTGCACGTCGCCGTGATGCAGAACTCGCGAATCGGTTTGCTCGTGTCAGTCGACCGTGACTTCGATTCTATCAAGACGCTAAGACGATTGGATCCATCCGACGCGCTAGATCTTCTACCGAAGAACACCTGACGCACTATGGCAGTCCGCATTGCAGCTGTCAAAACCTGCGGTTTTGCAGCTGCAATGCTAAACGTTAGGCGGACCGTCGAGGCCCAATCGCAAGGAATCCGTGCATGCCATCCTGCAAATCCGAATTGGAAGGCAACGAGCTCCTTGTATCAGTGGAAAACTGTGCGACTGGATACGACGAACGGGTCACCATCATACGTGACGCGATCCGCACCAAATTGATGGGTACGCGGATTCCGACTGGCACGCGACTGTATCGTGTCACTCGGCTCGACTCAAGTGAGACCGGTTGGCCCGATGACGTGAGGTACCCAAACCGAGTGGAACGTCTTGGGCCGCCACCTCCAAATTTGTGCCGGCCTGGGCGGGCAAATCGCGCTGGTCAATCGCGTTTTTACTGTTGTTCAGGCCCACCTGGAGCCCACTTGGGGACCCGTGTTACTGCGGCGGACGGCTACGACGTTTCCGACGGAGAAATTGTATTATTGAGTACTTGGGAATCAACGCGCCCGCTTATGCTCTTGGCAATAGGGTTCTCCGAGAAGGCATTCAGAAGGTTTGGAGCGTCTCGATTCCCCACCGCGGAGCAGCTTGCCTACTATTCGAAGCTAAGCAGCGACGCGCTGATGGTGCAAGAATGGCTAGATCGCGTCTTCACGGTCAAGAGCGAGAACTCTTCGGGCGCGCCTTCTGACCCTTATGCCGTTCAATACGCCGTCGCTGACGCGGCATTTTGCGTTGGTCGAGATCAGATAAACGGCATCATCTATCCGTCAACCAGACACGACAACTTGGGAGCGGACTGCTATGTCTTCGATCCCGATATCATGCACGACGCACTGCAACTTGTGAGCGTCGACGCGCAGCACTTCTTCCGATTGACCAATGTGCGTGCTTCATTCAGACGGATTGCTGAAGCAATTGATTTTGCCGGAGGTGAACTTCATTGGCGGAATCTCCCGCCAGGTCCCTTCTGGGAAGCGTGGCGCGCAGAGGACTTGCTCGTTGAACCCTGGTGCCGCCTAACTGAACTTGACGTGCGCAGCGCACGCAAGTTAGTTGTAAGACGTTAGACGCGCGCCCAAACTGACAGGTAGGACCAATGACAGTGCGAATGCTTACAGTTGACGAGCGCCGGGCCGTCCTCGCCAAGCTTGTAACTTGCGGTCGAAAAACCGAGCACATGGAACTGAAGCCAACGCCGTACTCAAACCTAATGGTTAGCTTCCTCCTGCACCAGATCGCGTCAGCGGAAGCGCTCCTGGCGCTGCACCGCGCATTCGGAGATACGTGGTTTCCGGTTACAAGCGCCCATCCAATCGCTCGGACGCTCTTTGAGGTCGATGTCAACGCCCACTACATCAGCCGGGATCGGGTGCACAGATCACTCTTGTACATCGATTTCGGCCATGTTGTGACCAAGCGTCAGATGGACGCTTGTGCGAAACACCGTAAAAGTGCCATCGAGCCCTGGCGTGCGGGGATGGATCTCGAATGGAACCACCGATGGGCATCAATCGACGAAGAGGTGAACTCGAAGTATGAACAGGTGAGGTCCAACTTCGAGATAGTCGGGACACGCGGCAAGGCCTCCCAGTTCAGGACATGGTCTGGAAAGTCCCTGAGGCAGCTCGCCGTTGAGGTCGATCACGAAGAGTCCTACGACATCTTCTACTCCGACCTTTCGTCGAGCGCCAGATTGGCCTGCGCACACGAATTGTGATCGCGAACGAGTTGGCGCGCGCTGGATTCGTGTTGGAGCTTGATGCCGGGAACAAAGCGCAGTCTGAGGCTGTTGCAGCACAGCCGCCGGACAACACCATTGCGCGCATGTCGCGCATTTGCGTGGCGCGCGTACCTGATGGCGCGTAGGTCAGCCGCCGCATATCGCTACCCGTCCATGGCGCCCGCGCCGCTGAACGGCAAGGCGTTCGACGGACCGCCAAATGAGCGATGGTTTCACTGGCCGGGATGGTCTTCGACGGCGGCGTTCGGGTTGCGAAGACCACTCACCTTAACTGCCAAACCCGCGCCCCATCTTAGCGCATGCATCGAGAAGAAAAACGAGAACAGCCGAAATAAGCGCGACCGGTACCGCGTTGGCCAGCATTCGTTGCGACAATTCTAACTTCGGCAGAGCGGGCGCGCGTGCAAGTTGCGCCCGTGCGAGCTTGGAGGTCCGCTCATGGGTGGAACCGGACAATGCCCGGGCAGGCACGGCTCGCAAAAGCTCAGCAAGACCGGATTCGTCGATGGTCATGTTAACTTCTCCTTGCATGACATTTCTACCAACCGCGCCAACTCCATTCGCGCCCGCGATAGCCGCTTGCGAACAGCCGTCGTATCGACCGCCGAGGAAGTGACATTTCTGATGAGCGAGATTGACAAGATCCTTGAGTGGTGGGCCGAGAACAATGAAGATGTATTCACCGCAAATACATCGACAACGGAGCCATCGTCGTAATGATCCTAATGAAGGATTTCTGGAACCTGAGCTGCCTGTTTGTCGCACCCGAACATCAACGACGGGGGATCGGGAAATCCCTCGTTCTCGAAGTTCTCTCCGAGTGCAAAGAGCGCTCGCCCGACAGGTGCATCAAGCTCAATTCATCAACAAAAGCGTGGGGTTTTGAGCAATACGGGCCGTCGAAAGATTTGCTGGGAGGGTGTGTTCCCCTGAAACTCGATTTCTGAACGAATGTCTTGCATCGCAAGGGCTGGATAACTCGCGCTTGCAGTTGGCGGCTTTGCCTACTGGGAGGTTGTGGTCAGCGGCGGCAGTGGCTGCGCGACAGACGCAAGTTGTTGCATCAACACAGACGTGCTGCACAACTCGCAGTTGGATCAACTGCAAACCCGTTAGGCACACGTGACTCTTGAGCACTGTCTTGAAACCGCCAACGTCTTCCTGTCAAATCTGAAATTACGCACCGACAGCTCTACGTCGCGGAGCGAACGCTGACGCGATCTCCCTTCGACTAGCACCGACAGCCAGTAGTCCCTGAACCAGCAAATCGAGCGAGACGCCAGGATCACCGGCTTCCATCTTTGCTACCCGTGATTGGCTGGATCCCATTCGCTTTGCCAAGTCGGTCTGGGTAATCCGACTTCGCTCGCGAGCTTTCTTCAACCTGCTGCTCAGCGCCAGCTTCATGGCAACGAGCTCTTCCTCTGCCGCCGACAATCCAAGAAAGTCCGCAGCAGATCCGATGCGCCAGCCGGAGCTCTCCAGTCGTTTTCTCTTGTTGCGGTCCATTCTAGGATTCTCCTTCCGAAATCTTGTCGTAGAGACGCAGCCGCTTCTGACTACCCAAGATCGCCTGCTTGGATGTGGCCTGGGTGGTCTTTGCGAAGACCTCGGCGATGACAACCGCATCGCTATCCACCCTGTAGATGATCCGCCACGTCCTTGACTGGTCCTGAATCCGAAGTTCGTGACACCGCGAACCAATGGTTGGCATCGGCCTCGAGTGCGGCATCGAGACGACGTGCCGGGCCTGAAGCTATCTGAGCAGGTAGCCCGCCTCGATTCGAGCCTCCGCCGAGAAGGGTGGTGTCTTGACCTCACCACTCAACCAAACCAAAGGCTTGTCCTTGGGAGACACGCCAGGACCATATGTCAATTCCGACATAGCGGCAAGGCGGTGCCTAACTCTGGGCTGAACCTGGCGGCTTTCTTGCTGGATTCTCATGCCTGCCGCGCGCCGTGGCGAGCGAAACGCTCGCTTCAATTGTACGGCGCGCGGCTGTCTTCCAACCGGCCGCGTTCAGGTGTACTGTTCAGTGCGGCAGGTTAGCCCACCGCCGTTAGCCCGACAACAACGAGGTTGAATCACTGATGGCCGAGTTCCAGACGATAACTTTGGCCCGGCACGGACCGGTGGATGTTTCTTGGGATTCGCGCATCCCAGGCGGCAAATTTGCCAGTTTTGCTGAAGGCTTTCGAGCTGCCGGAATTGTGCCCACTTCCGAGCCCCCCTCGGTGCCATCCCAAGGGGCACGCGAGGCACATACGCTCATCTGTTCTGATCTTCCCCGGGCCGTTGAGTCCATGCGGCTTATTGCGCCTGGTCGGGATTATCTGCAAGAAGCCATATTTCGCGAAGCGGAAGTTCCGACGCCGTTCAGAGCTTCGATAACACTTCGTGCGGCCACGTGGGCCGTGCTGGCTAGAGTGTTGTGGTACATGCGAAAGTGGCCGGGTACCGAATCGCCTCGCGAGGCTCAAGAGCGGGCCAAACGAGCAGCAGACGTACTCGAAGCGCTGGCAGCTCAAAATGGCTCGGTCTTCTTGTTGGGTCATGGGTACTTCAACGCCGCCATCATGCGTCAATTGCGTCGCCGCCGCTGGCACGGACCCAAATTTCCGAGTACCCGGTATTGGAGTACCGTCACATATTGGCGTCCATACCAACCTGCTGCGCCGGAACTTCGACCGAGTTCACTTTAGGACGACAAGCTGATGACGCAAGAGGTGTTGCTGGTTCGAAAGCTTGTGCAGAATGACCTCGAAGCGCTGTTGGCATTGTATGCGCGTCTTCACATCACGGGGTCCTTCGCATGAGATGCGTCACACGACACCTCGAATACTTCCCAGACCGTGCGGCTTCGCATCGTTGACGCAGCTGTCAACGGCTGCGCGGACAGGCAAGCGTGGTATATTCCCTAGCATGCCGACGTATTCGGGTTCGTGTCACTGTAAAAGGGTGCAATTTCGTGTCACGGGGCAACTTGAGTCTGCAACCATCTGCAATTGCTCCATTTGCATTAGGAAGGGCTTCTTGCACTGGATCGTGGAGCCGGAACAATTCGAATTGCTCTCTGGCGAGCCGGAGCTCGTCGTTTATCGATTTAACACCGGTATCGCTCAGCACAAATTCTGCAAACACTGCGGCATACACCCCTTCTACACGCCGCGCTCCGACCCCGGAAAGGTGGACGTCAACGTCAGATGTCTAGATGGAGTCAACATAGACTCACTTGCACAAAACCCCTTCGACGGCCAGAATTGGGAACTGGCGATCCGCAGTGCCCATTGGCAAACGACGTGAGTATCACACAGGATCGACTGCGCGACTGCGGGCCAACTCACACCCCTCAGGTATCCCCACGAACAGGTGTAGATTCCATGTGTAATTCCCCAACTTAGGGGATCGACGCGCATGTCGATTTCTGATCTATTGGCCTTTGCGAGACCCCAATGAGCACGGAGAACCGACATGCACAAAAGAATTCTATCAATTTGGTTGAATAGTCACGAGGTAGTTGGTCATGCAGTGCGCGCCGAAGTGCTCGTCCGCGTCGTTGGCGCAGTGCTATCTGGTGGCCGATTGTCACTGACCCACCTCGGACGCAACTTGAGTGGACGCGCGCACGAAAAGCACCAAATCAAGACGGTAGATCATCGTCGACTGGTCCGACTTCCAGCTCGGTCGCGAGTGCGTCATGTTGAAGGCCGCATTACCAATTGGCGGCCGCGCAATCTCGATTTACGAGCGCGCCTTTCCGTTAGTCGCTGGCTGCGTAGATCCGCCTGAAGGTGGCTCTTGGCGCGCCTCATAGCCAGGTTTCTGCGCCAGCCCAGAGGGGCTTAGGCGCAAGGATTTTGGCTCTCGGTTCCAAGGGTCGATAGCCTTTGCGCCCCGAAATAGGACAGAAGGCTCGGTCTTACCCACCGAGCCTTCCTTAGCGATCGCGCGGACACGCGACAGCGCCACGTTGGCGTTTCGCAGATTCCGGACGAGTTGTCGAGAAAACGGATCCGATTTTCGGGCCCTCGGTGTGCGAGCGTCTGACGGAAATCTGGCGGCTGTTTGCGTGCGGGGTCTGCAACGCCCCGGTGGCAGTGTGCCCTGGGTGCGACCGCGGTCAACGGTATTGCAGTGAGCCATGTGCCCTCATTGCGCGTCAGGCACAGCAGCGGCTGGCCTCACGCTCCTATCAGGATACCCAACGAGGGCGACGCCTGCATGCCGCGCGGCAACAGCGTCTTCGTGGACGACGACAATTGGACAACTTTCTCGCATCGAAAGTGACTCAACAGCCAGTGACACAAGGAGCCATGGGGGCGATTTCTGATCCAGCGATGTCCGCCGGTGCGGCGTCGCTCGGGGCAATGGAGGCCCCCAGTTATGTTCCGACCCTGGCACTTCACCCTTCAAGTGACGCCGACGGCTGCGACGTTGCTTGGTCGCGACGGCAACTGCGACCTTCTCAAGGCACGGTTCGACCCCCATTGCAGCCATCCCAGAGCCCTGCTGACACTGCTCGATTGCCTCGGCCTATGGCAGTGCAAGCCGCTGGAACCGATCGTCGTATTGCGCGGGATTTAGATCGCGCAACTCGCGATCGGTGGCGATCATAAGCACGACTTTTCCAGGGCCCTACCGCCTAAACGTACCCGCGCTTCGGACGATCGTAAACTCGCAAACTCGCGCGATTGTCTCCGTTCTGCACAATCCCCGCCTCCGAACATCACCATCCCGACGTAATCCTTGATTCGGCGGGCGGTCGTAGGTTGTTGCCCCCAACTGGCATGCGTGGTAGCAAGGTTGTTCCATCACTTGAGTCTGAAGGCGATCAATCATGAGCACTCGACGCTATGTCACCACTGGGAGTTTTCTTGTTTTGTTCGTCGTGTCGTGTAGTAGCACTCCAACCTCGACAGTTCCTAATATCGCGACGGGTGGCAGCTCGGCAGCCAGCGGCGGCGTGAATGCATCCGGGGGAGCGGTTGTATCCGGCGGATTCAGTGCCTTAGGGGGTGCGGTTGCAGCAGATGGCGGGACCACCAATGGTGGCGCAATCACAGGTGGGGCCACCAACACCGCTGGTGGAAGTGAAACAGCCAGCGGCGGCGTGAATGCATCCGGAGGTGCGGTTGTGTCCGGCGGAGCCGGTGCCTTAGGGGGTGCGGTTGCAGCGGGTGGCGGGACGACCAATGGTGGCGCAATCACAGGTGGGGCCACCAACACCGCTGGTGGAAGTGAAACAGCCAGCGGGGGCGTGAATGCATCCGGGGGAGCGGTTGTGTCCGGCGGATCCGGTGCTTCAGCGGGTGCGCTTGCAGCAGCTGGCGCAATCACTACTGGCGGCTCCGGTCCGAGTGACCCCACAGTCTGTACTCCACCCTCGACGGGCACCGGCAGCCTTTGCGGTCCGTCCGGGGCGACTTGCTCTTCCACCAGTCGGGTGTCCACAACCAACCAAACCTACTGCTCCCACAATTCTTGGACTTGCGTGGCGTGTACCGCCATCAACAGCGCCTGCGTGACTGCCAATTGCTCTGATTGCTGCAGCGGAGTCTTCACGGACGGCAAATGCATTGCGGGGCCATGCAAGAGTGTCGGTACTGCCTGTAGCGGTTCGGATTGTAAGGACTGCTGTTCGGGACTTGGTTTCAACGGCGTCTGTGTGCAGTGCAACGCCAACTCGGATTGTGGCTGCCCCAAAGCGTGCGCGAACCATCAGTGTGTCTGCACACCACATGACCAGCCCTGCGCGTTTCCTAATCAGAACTGCCAAGATTGTTGCTCCGGCTACTTTTCCGCCTCCGGAATGTGCACTTGCGTTCCAAGCGGTACGAACGTGCTTAACAACGCCTGCACAAGCCTGACCAGCGGATCGACTTGTGGCACCTTCACCATGACTTTCAAAAACGCTCCCGGAGCGGCTTCTGCTTGCTGCTCAGGATCAGCGTCTAGCGCCAACTCGTGTAACTGATCCAACAGGCCTGCATTCCTATTCGTCGACGCAGGCCAACGTGCGTATGAACCCGAAAGCTTTGTCCTCTGGTAGGTGATGGCGGCCGTCCTGCCGTGGCGCGGAATGCAGGTGCGAGCTCATGAGGATTCGAGCCTCTCGGAGTCAATGGTGGTGAAGCGTGTGCCCAACCGCGACGACCACCACGATGATGACCAGGCCCGCGGCCGAAAGAACCTCACGGCTCGTGTTGCGCAAGTGAGAGGCGGCCCCCCTGAAGTAGTTGAGGAAGACTCGCTGGTTCAGGACCACGTGCCAGACTGCAAACAACACAAACGCCAAGCCAAGGCTATTGTGCGCGGACATCCAAGCGTGGCGACGCTGCGTCATGAATTCCATTTGGAGGAGGTGGTTGGCGTAGCCTGTGAATGGGAGTCCAAGACCCGCAATCGCGGCCGCAACGGCAACGAATGCGCGCAAATTGAAGGGCTTCTTTATGGCAACAGTCACTTTACCTCTTTGATCCTGGCCAAGCTTGGCCTCCAGACGGTACCACGGGAATGTTGCGAAACCGTCCGTCGCCTGTAAAGAAGCGTGAAGTTCCCAATAGTGACCAGCGCTTCCTCATGGCCGGGTTCCCCCGACGAGTTGGCCCGCGCTGCCGACTTTCAACGTGTAACCGCTTTCGGCTCCCGTTCGGCGGTCAATGGTCAAGATACCTACCTTGACAGCCAACGATGCCATGGTAAACTGCGACTTCACAGGTGCTAGTTGAGTTCATCTTTGTACGGCGCTAGCGCCGAATACGCACTGCATTCGCTCTTGATTATGCTCGCGCGAACTGAGCCTGTCAGCGTGCGCGATCTCGCTTGCTTCCAGGAACTCCCGGAGCGATTTCTCGCGAAGTTATTCACCCGGCTCAAACATGCCGGAATCGTTGACGGGACCGAAGGGATCAGTGGAGGATTCTCCCTAGCTCGACCACCTGAGTCGATTACCGTCAGGGACATTCTCGAAGCCATCGATCCGAAGCGCTCCCTCTTCGAGTGCGGCGAGATCCGACGACATTGTGCGCTCTTCGGCAGCGAACCGCCGACCTGGAGCATCGCCGGAACCTGCCGAATCCACCTCTTCATGAAGGAGGCCGAGTCGGTGCTGCGGAATTTCCTTATGTCGAAATCGTTGGCCGATCTGGGTCACGAGTTCGCGCAAAAGGCGCCCAGTCGGTTCACCCGTGATGCCGAGCATTGGTTCCACGATCGCCGAAACGAACGGACCGCTAAGGAATAGTCGGGATGGTGAACTTGCCTCCCGGTGCAGTCAGTCCTTCCTTTTAGCAACATGAACGCAACCTCAAGGAGTAGCCACATGACAAAGCGCATATTTCTGGCCGGCGCATCCGGCGCGATCGGTCGCCGCCTCGCTCCCCTGCTTGTAGCCAACGGATGGCAAGTGTTCGGTTCGACTCGATCCAAAGACAAGGAAGTCACGCTCCGTAGCATGGGAGTCGAGCCAATCTTGGTCGACGTCTTCGATAGTGCCGCGCTGAGCCGCGTCGTGTTCGAAATCCATCCCGAGATCGTCATCCACCAACTCACTGACCTGCCCTACGCATTAGAAGCAGGAGAAATGACTGCGGCCTTGGTGCGCAATGCGCGCTTGCGGGACGAAGGAACCAAAAATCTGGTTGCCGCCGCAGTCCGTGCCGAAGCCAAGCGGTTGATCGCCCAAAGCATCTCATTTATCTATGCTGAAGGACCCAGCCCGAAGATAGAGGCGAATCCTCTTCTGCCGGTCACCCATCCCGTTTACGGCGAAACCGTTCAAGGCGTTTTGAGTCTGGAACGTCAAGTGCTTGCGGCGCCGCTCGACGGAATCGTCCTACGCTACGGCCTCTTCTACGGTCCCGGAACGGGCTTCGATGCCCCCATCGCTCCCGGCTCAGTACACGTCGACGCAGCGGCTAAGGCTGCGGAACGCGCAGTCACGATGGGGCAACGAGGCATCTTCAATGTCGCCGAAACCGATGGCGCAGTATCGAGCGAGGCAGCGATCAACACCTTCGGCTGGAATGCGGATTGGAGGGTAAGTGACTGATGACTGTGGACGTCGATTGACTGGTTTGGTGGCATTTCCCTAAGAGACAGCAGCTCCTGCCGAACTGGTCCCAAAAGTACAACTCGACCTTCACCGATCAGTTCTGCAGGCTAGCTACCGACTCGTTGGTTAGGCATTGGTCGGGTAAGGCTGCACTCACTGGGCGACGATTCTGAATTTCATGATACGGTAGACGATGACATGCTTCTCTCAGGACCAACGAGCAAGCCCCATACCGACCATCGTCGCGACGGCACGGACGAGCCCGAGGTTGGGAAACTAGTTCTCCCGCGCTACCTTCGGCGAGGAAAGGGTGTCTTTGGCCTTTTTGCAGCAAGCTTCGTGCTAGCGTGGCTATTTCGGCTACCGATCTTCGTCTGGCTTCTCGCACCACTTGGTCACGCCTCATCGTCAAGGGGAGTTGCGGCGCCCTCACTCAGCATCCAAGCGCCTAGTGATCGAAGCGCTCGCTAGCTCTTGCATGAACTCAGTGCCCGGATGCCTTGCCATCTGAGCGCGCAGGACCTGTGCAACAACGGCTTTCCCGGACGCGTGCTATTCGAACTCACGGCGGCTGGATCGGCGCGGTACCTACTGCATCGCCAAGCGCGCGTTTGCTGCAAACGACGCTTCGGTGGTCACCGGCCTCGCAGATGAAATGCCGCGAAATGTGACTCCGTGCGTTTCCTCCCCAACGGCGCTGGAACACCAAATGCGAAGCCTAGCCAAGGTGCGGTCCACTGCTTGGGTACTAGTGTGACGCTAACGAACGAAGTAGAAATCGACACGATTTGGCTGCGCCGCGCCTACTGTCAGCGTCCGGCAACGGTCGAATTCGACGTGACAGTACTGTTGGGTCAGGTGTTTGGGACTTGTTGTTCGGCCGGACATGCTCTCGTGTGATGGGGGTAATCCGCGCCGGAAGCAGAAGTCGTGAGCAGGGGGCCGCTGGCAGGAGCATCGCAGAATTGGTAACTGGCCAGAGCGGCGCCGACCGCGGCGCGATGCCCGCTAAGTCAAACTGTTGAATCGGTAAGGGTGCAGCAATGAAGTGTTGGGAAGAACGTATCTACAAGGAGGGATGACGTTGGGCCACACACAAGATGCCGTTAGGCTAGCCTATCTCACCAGCCAACTCGAGTATCCGGAGATCGAGCGTGTTAGTCTCGAGGACTTCGCAAGGCACCTACAAGACCTGGCAACGCCCGCCAGTGACCTCGAACGCCACGCGTCAGATGTCTTTCTGGCATTGGCCTGCGGCAAGGGCGATCCCGAAGCGGTGCGCGCGCTAAGCTCGCGATATTTTCAGACCCTCCACGAATACCTTGCCCGAAGTGGCTTCGATGAGGCTACGCGCGATGACGTCCTTCAGCAGGCCATGCTGCATCTATGCGCTGGAGAGTCTCCACGCATCCTGTCCTACGCTGGGCGCGCGGCGCTAGGTTCTTGGTTGCGCGTCGCAGTTCATAGGTTCGCGCTCCAGGTGGCGCGACAGGCTGGCAACGACGCAACGCGTGACGGAGCGCTCGGTGCGTTGATAGGCAGCGACGTTGACTTGGAGACGCGTGTGACCATTGAAGAGGCGAGACCACAATTCCAGCTGGCGATGCAACAGGCGTTGACTGGGCTCGAAGAGAGGGAACGGACCCTGTTGCGATTGTGCTTTTTGGACGGCCTATCGATTGATGCGATCGGCGCGATGTATGGTGTGCACCGTGCAACGGCCGCACGCTGGCTCCAGAGCATTCGGCGGCAGCTGTTCGTCCGCGTCCAGGTGTCGCTTCAAGCAGAACTCGGCTTGCGCGAGTCGGAATTCGAAAGTTTAGCCTTCTTGATCCAAAGTGGCATCCACCTGAGCTTGAGGCGCGTCCTTGGAGCAGCTTGACGCAGACACGAGCGCGGACATGATATGTCCGTCCGAGGATGACGTTAGCGTCTACATCGAGGGGCGAGCGAGTGCGACGACAGTCGAGAGGATCCTGCGCCACCTCGACCGTTGTTCGACCTGCCGCCAGATTCTAGCTCATGCTATGCGTCAACGGGAACACGGCCCGAAAGTGGCAAACCGAGCGGGAGTTCTGCACACTTTCTTCGTTGGGGAGACTATCAACGGGAGGTACCGGATCTCCCGGTTCATGGCCCGCGGTGGAATGGGAGAGGTCTACGAGGCCTGGGACACGCTACTGCAGGAACGAATTGCCCTGAAGACAATTGTCTGCACGTCGCTGGACGACGCCAAGCTGCTTGCCCGCATTCGCAGTGAAGTGCAACTTGCCCGCAGAGTCACCCATCCGAACGTCTGCCGCATTCTGGAGTTCGGTTTGCACCACCGGAATCATCAAGACCGTGCAGACGCAATCCCGTATTTTACCATGGAGCTGCTTGGCGGTGAGACACTAGCGAGGTTTCGCGCACGACGTGGCATCGTTGCCGAAAGTGAGGCTCTTCCGATCATTGTGCAAGTACTTGAGGGGCTCTCAGCGATTCATGCCGCCGGCATTGTCCACCGCGATCTAAAACCGGAAAATGTGTTCGTGATCCCGGCCGAAACTGGCAGACTGCGTGCCGTTGTGACCGACTTTGGACTGGCCAGGTCGCTCGACACCCTTGACTCCGGGCTGCAATCGAGCATTAACACTCTCGTCGGGACGCCCGCCTACATGGCTCCCGAGCAGGCAGTTGGAAGCGCTGCCTCGGTATCGTGGGACATCTATGCATTGGGCGTGATGTTGTTTGAGGTCCTGACAGGTCAGCTCCCGTTCGAGGGCCCAACCGCGGTTGCTCTAGCGCTCGCTCGAGTAAAGCGCGTTGCTCCGGCCGTAACGACGCTCAATCCTCAAGTTGGCCACGAATTGGAGACGATCGTGGCGCGATGTTTGCAACGCGACCCCAAGCATCGTTATCCCGACGTGGAGGCATTGCGGATTGCCGTGCTGAGCATCGTAAAGTCCGCGCGGCCAACCAAAGCGCGCCACGGGACGCTATTCTGGTGGGCGCTCGCGACGCTGGGCGGGCTGCTCGCAGGCTTCGTCGACCCAATACAAATATTTGCAAAATAGCAAGCCCACGACTAAGGGCGCAAACCGAGTGCCGCTACCAGTGCCAGATGAAGGCACAGGTCGATACTGTCGCCAATGCGGCGCCCGCGACAAGCAATCCATTGGTGACGTGTGCGTAATCATTTCGGCGCTCGGCATCTGACTGTGCCTCGAGTCTAGAGTGACCTTGAGGTGTGCCGGATGCAACGATGCCAGTAACCGCGGCTGCCGAGAAGGTTAGGATTGCCAGCGTCGCTGCGCCATACGCAACGTAATTTTGGCGATGGTGTGCGACCGGAACACTGCGCTGCGGCGCTGCCAATTGCTGAGTCGAGGCGGTCTTGGGCGGAGCCTTGTCCAATGTCACAGGTCGTGCCTTGGGCCCGAGCGCAGGCGCCTCATCGTTGCGCGGCGCAGGCTTGAACAGCTCAGCGATACACTGCCGTACTGCAGCAATCATCTGAGGTTCGCTGCTTGCTTGGGCTCGCGTGCTCTGAGCGACGGTTTGCGCAGTTTGGACATCAGCAAGCCGCATTTCAAGCAGACGTTCGCCAGATTCGCTCCGGCCCGCGCGACCGACAAGCATCAGTTTGACTCCCGCACGCTCGCCCAGTTTCCGGAGGCATGCCGGATCGGCTACGCAAGCTTCAAGGCCACCCAGAGCCCTAGCGTCGTTTTCGCTCAGGTTGGCCTCAAGCTCGCGCATCCCCACGAGCTCATGGCGATCCATCTCGGCGAGTCTGGCAATCGCGACTTCTGTCAGATTGTCTGAAAGTAGCGCGTCGTTCGGCGCGAACACAATGACGGCGAGTCGCTCGCGAGCCGACACGATTGCCGACATGCACATCAACGCGCACCACAGTGCAGCCGCCAGAGCACAACGCGACCTGACGAAGCTCATTCGCACTTCCCAGCAGCGTTGCACGTGTGACTCGAACATTGCTCGGGCCTCTGGCATGCATCGCCAGTCACCTGAGCGGGGCGACAGATCCCATTGATGCAATAGCCAAATTTCGTCAATGTGTATTTTCCGCAGTCCGAGTCGCCTGCACACACTCGGGTGCAGAGGGTCTCGGACCCGCCTGCAGTACCAGGTTGCGATCCAGAAACCCCGGAGAGTGCTTGCAGGGCTGGATCCTCGGCAAGGCACTTTAGCTCCCCCATGCACGTCTCACTAGCCGGGTCACACGCAATACCGAAGTCGGCAGGGTAGCACTCACCGTACTCGCCACGCACGGCGAGGCAATTGAACGGGATGCTCCCTTGGGGTGTGCACGTTCCTGGGGCAAAGCATTTGGCGTGGCATTCAAGGCCTTTGGCCACACGTGTCAGATACGGGTGATAGGGTTCGAGGTCCGAACACTTTTCCTCGCCACAGTCGGCATCTTCTGTACAGTATGCTCCCGCGAAGGTCCCTTTGGCGATGCAGTACATCGGACCATCGGGGTCGCCGCCCGGGGCGCAGAAGAACAGGCCAGTGACGCCGCTTATTTCATTGCAGGTTGCATTGCTCTCGCACGAAATAGCGCAATTTTTGGAACGAGCGCCCACGTCGACGCAATTTCCAATGATGCAGTCTTCGTCGTTGGTGCAGCGCCGCCCGGGAATTCCCGGTACGCACATATCTGGGTAGTAGTCTGCCGTATCCTTCAAGCAGTAGAAGTTGGGGGGGCATCGACGTTCGGGACTGCAAGTTGGCACGCAGATGTGCGGCACGGTTGCATCGTCGGAGTAGGCTTCGTCGATGCATCGCTCTCCGTTGGCGCAACTCGGCAGCGTATTGCTCACTTCGTCGCAGCGTTGGACACATTGCAAATTGTCCTTTGGAATAAACGGATTCGGAAACTTCTCCCTCAGCACAGTGCCACCACATGTCAGCCGTGGCGACTCACTCGCGCAATCGCTATCGCTACGACACACTGGCATTACGATGCAAAGCCCATCAGCGTTGCCCGTGGCGTCTGTCCGGTAGCAGCTGAAACCAGCAGGACAGGCGTTTGCAGCATAGGGCTTGCATTTCTTGAGCAAAGCCCCGGAACTGAGACAGTCGAAGTGGTCTCGGTCACGCGAGCCAACCTTTGGATCGCAAGCTTCAGTACAGTAGTCGGTCCCACCTAGGCCGCTTGCAGCAAAGCAAGTCATTGGCGCACCCGACTGAGTGGTGCCGCACTGTGGCTCGGTGACGTTGGAATCGCACGGCCATATTTTCTGGTAAAGCGCGTCGACCTCGGCATGACAAGCCATAAAATTCGATGCGACCCCGAGGCATGCGGTAACTAGGATACTGAGACGAAATCCAGAATTGTTCACTGCTGACCACCCTCGACAATGGCACGAACGAAAGGAGCGTTAGCGCTATTCGGAGCAAGCGCCAAATACTTGCGATAGTACTCTCGGGCGACCTCGGCTTGGCCGAGCCGCATATAGCAACGCCCTAGAAAGTCCCACACCGCCGGGGAATTCTGCGAATGCTCGGCTACAACCCTCCCCTCGGCGCAGGCCTGTGCAACTAGATTGTTCGCTAGCAGGGCCTGGGCGCGCTGGAGCCCGAGCCCTGTTGCAGCACCTTGGGGCGAATCGGGCCTTGGAGCAAGCGTGTCGGCAGCGGTCGGCGCTGATGTCGGTAGGGCTGGCGTTGCCGCCAAAGTCCTGGTCACAGCGCGATGTGTCGACCGAGTTGAAGCCGCACCGGTCGCGCTCTGCGCCGGGTTGGTGTCATTGACCCGCATGACCGAGGGCTGGGCGACTGTGTTCGATTCAATCGTTCGCGTTGGCGTGACATCGACGGGCAAAACATGAGACTGTGAGTTGGTTTCGGTGCCCGTAGCCAGCGCTTGAGGTAGTACGGAACGCAGTGCAACATCCGACTCGCTCGGTGGCGCAGTCGAGGCGGAGGGCGCTGTCGCGGGGTCATTCCGGACAAGTTGCCCGAGCCAGGCGCCAACGAGGTACATGCAGCAAAATGCACCGAGGTACCTTGCCGCGGCTAGAGTGATGGCGAAAACTTGTGCGCTTCTTAGCTTGTCGTTGCTGGCAATCGGCGTGGAGAATGAAACGATACTGCCGGAGCGGACCGTGTCAGTCGTTACCTCTGCTTCGCTCGCGTGGCGGATCTGAACCAACTGATCTAGGAATACCTGGACCGAACTCGGGCGGCTTGCAGAATTCTTGGACAATGCCTGAACAATCAGATCTTCAAGCGGGCGCAAGATCCCGAGATCCGGGCGAACCATGCTGGGCCGCATCGGTTCAATCGAACGATGCATGCACATCAGATCTGATGCGGATGCACCAATGAATGGCAGCAGCCCCGTAATCGCCTGATACAGAATGACACCCACCGAATACACATTGGCGAGCGCGTCAATCGGGCTTCCCAGCATCTGATCGGAATGAACGTATTCCGGAGTTCCGAAAACCTCACCTGGCCTAGGTAACGTCTCAGTCGCGAGGAATGGTACTTCGGCGTCAGCCGGCAGGTCATGCGCCTTGATTGAAAATCGTCGTGGGGATCCGAAGCCGCCGAGCTTCACGCAGTCTACAGCGCCATCGCGCTCTACCAAGGCGATATTGTGTGGCTGAAGATCGCGATGAGACACACCTAGCCGATGCATGGCAGAGAGTGCTTCGAGCAGTTGAATCGCGATTGCTAGCGCCCGCGTCTGCGGGAGGGGCCCGCTCGCTCGAAGGACCGATGCGAGAGTTGTGTTCGACAACCGCTCCATGGCGATGTAGGAGCGGCCTTGCCTGGTTCGACCATGGCCGAACATCTCGACGATGTTGGGGTGCCGAAGTGCGCTAACCTGTGCGGCTTCTGCCAATAGTGTTCGAGCCTGCTCGGTGTCATCGAGTTTGAGTTCGTCAAACACCTTGATCGAAATCGTTGTCGATTTTCCGCGTTCGCGAGCCTCCCATAGCGAGCCTAAGTCATCGCACGCAAGCTCGGTCAGAAGCTCGAACGATTCCTCGAGTACGGGCAATGAAATCATGCTAATTGGGGGACAGCGGGCGGGCTAGCGATTCATTGGGCGTTGGCAAACGCTATCAACGGTGGGTCCTCGACACGCACAAGCGTTCTGATTAGGGGCAGGCATAATTCAAAGGTTCCAGGAACTCGGTGGACTTTAGCGCACTCTCGGCGGTGCCAAGCAATGGCACAAGGTCAGAGATCGGCTCCCGGACTCTGATAGCGACAAAAGTATCCCCATTCGAAGGGCCCTTTAGCCAGGTGCATGACGATCGACTACACTCCATTGGACTCACTCGTAGCTAGCTTAAACCAAGCCGGTCTCAGGTTTCTGCGCCAAGTTGGTCGATATCGATACTTAGGGAAGCGACCGGCCAATGGAGCCGCCCGGAGCCGGCGCGGATGATTTGCGCGGGCGGTCGCCACATTTCCGAACCCGCCCGCCACGCTCTGGCCTTTTGGTCGGTTCGGCGCAACCACAACGTTTTGTCACAGCGCGATTCTGTGTCGCACTGGGGCGTACACGTTTTTCGTGAACCGGATACTTTCGTGTACCGAACAGGGTGGCCTGTCCCGACACTTTCGATAGGTCCACTTTGGACACGCTGATAACTAGCACAGGACCTTGTAGAAGGGTGTGTTCGTCTGTGCTTTGAAATCGTCTGAAATGAGTCGGTTAGTGCTGATGACTCCTCGCCAGGAGCTCCAGATATTCAGCCTTTCCCGCAACTCACCGCGCGCGTGCAGGGGGTTTGGGCCAACGCCAAAGCGCTGTGCAACACGGAGCATGGACTCGGTCCAACGCATCGACATCGCTCGGAGTAAGGCGCGATAGCGACGCGTGACACATACTGGCTGATGCGCTTAGAAACGACCGTCGTGGTGTCGAATTCGCCAGACACGATTTCGATACTGCACAGTCATCGCCAGGCCGTACAAGTCGTTTCCGCGCTCTTGCAACTGAATCGTCAACAGCACCGGCTTGAGGAGTGGGTTCCTCTTGCCTGCAGCAAGAGCAGCGGCATGAGCCTACGTGCGTTGCAGCCACGCGAGCAGCTTGCCGCGGCGCAACAAGTCGGGCCAGCCGTGCCCACCTTCGTGTTGGCACCAAAGCACTGGATAGTCGTTCAAACAATCAGCGAGCTCGGCGCAACCGTCGACAGCAGCTGGTTTCCGTTCGGTGCCGCAGCGATTGTGGAAACTCCACGAGGTAACATTGAGTTCGCCGGAGGCGATCGGTTCGTCTTGATCGGCTGTGCCGTGCACGATCAGGGCAGCCACTGGGGCTTGGCAAGGAAATGTCCGACCGCCGCCGAGGCGCTTGCAGGCGTCGAGAGCGATCGACCCAGCTTGACTCGCGGGTCTCAGTCCCAGGATCACTAGCGCAAACACCACAGCGGCAACCGATCCCCCGATCCCGTTGCGACAACCAGTCGCCTCGCCCTGAACGTCTGCATCGTGGTCGTCTGGTGTGCGCCAATGCTGCGACCCACTCGCATCCCCGACACACCGCGGGATCACCCTGGTTGTAGCCGCGACGTGAAGACCAAGCATGCATCTCCTCAATAGGCTGATATTATTGCTGTTTGTCCCCCGCGATGGAACCGCCGCGCCCTCAGCGAACCGCTCTTCGTCGACGCGCGACTGGGCCAGCGGGCCGCTACGCTTGACTAATCAGCCCAAAAGGACGATCGGCGTGCCTTCTGGGATCCTTGCTTGGCATTCAGCCCGGGCAGGAGTAGATTTCGAGCGAAGTCGGAGGGTTACAGGAGGACCGACATGACAAAGAGCGAGCTCATCGAAGCTATTGCCGCCAGAGGCGAGCTGACGAAGACGCGGGCAGAATCGTTGGTTGGCTGCGTCTTTGACTCCATGGTCGAGGCCATGCAGAAAGAAGAAGGGATCGAAATCCGTGGATTTGGCAGCTTCACGGTGCGCCCTTACAAACCCTACGACGGACGCAATCCGCGGACGGGGCAACCAGTGCCGGTACCTGCCAAGCGACTACCTTTCTTCAAGGTGGGTAAAGAGCTGAAGGAACTCGTGAATTCTAGCCGTCATTTGGCGATTACTGGCGACGACGACTGATAGGTTTGCCAAGAGCGACCGAGCCGCGAGGGGCGTGCTAGCGTCGCCGGCGTGATAGACGTCGAAACCCAAGTCAGGGAACTTTCCCGCGGCACGGTCGAGATCCATCAACTGGACGAGCTGCGTCGTCGCATTGCGACTGGGCGTCCACTGCGCGTCAAGACCGGCTTCGATCCGACGCGGCCCGATCTGCATCTGGGCCACACGGTTCTGATGAACAAGATGCGGCAGTTCCAGGACTTCGGGCACGAGGTCACGTTCATCATTGGCGATTTCACCGCCATGTTGGGTGACCCAACCGGGCAGAACGAGGCGCGCCCCAAGTTGACACGTGAACAGGTGATGGTCGCCGCCGAAACGTATCAAGAGCAGGCGTTCATGATCCTCGACAAGGAGCGCACGATCGTCCGCTACAACAGCGAATGGTTGTCGAAGCTATCGCTCGAACAAGTGCTCGAGTTGGCCGCTAAGCGCACGCTGGCCCGCACCCTCGAACGCCGGGATTTCCGCGAACGCTTCGAGTCGCAACGTGACGTGTACCTGCACGAGTTCTTCTATCCGTTGCTGCAGGGCTACGATTCAGTCGAATTGCAATCGGATATCGAACTCGGTGGCACCGATCAGCTGTTCAACCTGATGGTGGGGCGTGACTTGCAGCAGCGCTACGGGCAACTGCCGCAGATGGTGTTGACCGTGCCGATCCTCGAAGGCCTCGACGGAAAGGTGGTCGACGGAAAGATCGTCGGCAAAAAGATGAGCAAGAGCGCCGACAATTACATCGGCGTGAAAGAGGCGCCACTCTCCCAGTATCGCAAGTGCATGCAGATTGACGATTCGGTGATCTGGCGATTTTTTGAGCTTTTGTCGAAGCGGACGCAAAGTGAAATCGACGAACTGCGAAACTCGAAGAATCCGCTCGAGGCCAAAGCGCTGTTCGCACGCGAGATCGTCGAGCGCTTCCACAGTGTCGAGGCGGCCAACGACGCCGAGCGCGAGTTCCGCGCCGCGTACCTGGCCGATGGTCTGCCGGACGATATTGCTGAGCTGAGCTTCGCCGCAGAAGGGGACGCACTGTTTCTGCCCAAGGCCTTGGCGCTGGCGGGTCTGGTCAAGAGCGCCAGCGACGGTCGTCGCATGGTGCAGCAGGGCGGCGTCGAGGTGGATAGCCAACGCATCACCGACGAGCGCCATGCGCTCGCGCGCGGTGGCAGGTACCTCTTGAAGGTGGGCTCGAAAAATCGGAAATTCTGCTACGTCACGGTGAGCTGATGATCCGGGGCACGTCCTGGGTGCTCGCTGGCTCGGTTGCGGTCGCCGTGTCGGCCTGCGGCGGTTCTCGGTCTGTGGCTGGCGTTGCGGCGCAATCCGCCTCGGCATTGCACCAGGGCCCGATCACCGATTTCGTGCCTGCAGCAGGCCTGCGTTGGATGGTCGTCGCTCGCCCCAAAGAGCTGTTGCAAGATCAGAATGTGCACCAAGGGATCGACAAACTCTTCCCGAATGCGCGACTCGACGGCTTTGCGAAGAACAGTGGCATCGATCTGCGGCAATTAGGCGTCGGGTGTGTGGCGGGGTTCGATATCGGAACGCTCTATTTGGCCGAAACCGCTGGCGTCCAACCGATTGAGCAGGCGTTTCTTGGTCGCCTCGCCAGCGACCCGGTCACACAACACCCAGGCCCAGGCGTAGTGCACATTACAGGGCTGATCGGCGTGACGCCTGAGTCCTTCGTGGGCTTGTCGAACCGCATGGTGGGCGTGAGCGTCAAGGACCCCACCTTGACGAAGATCGTGGGCGCCTTCGCACTCGGAAAACTCAAGAAATCTCCCAGCTCGCTCGCTGGTGCAGCACTTGGGAGTTTGCCCAAAACGCTAGCGATCGATCCGCTGCAGTTCTACGCGCCGGGACCCTTCGCCGACGAATGGACCAAGGGCGCTCACGGTTTGCTCGGCGCGAGCATTGCCGTGGGGATCACTGGGCGCATCAACGCGCCCGGCTACCTCGATGCGCTCGCCATCCTCGAGGGCGACTATGGCAGCGACTCGGAACTGACGATGAAGCGTGCGCTCGCGACCTACCAAGACCTTGCCCAAAGTGGCCTCGGGCGCGTTCTCGGGCTCGGGGATGAGCGCGTTGCCCCCGAGATCAAGACAACACCCACCGAAGTTACGCTGCGCGTGCGGCTGCCGTTGAAGCACCTGCTCGACGGTCTCTACGCGGCAGTGGCAGCGAACGTCTGGGAGATGTTGGAGTATAAGCCGCGGTAAAGTCGTGGGTTCTCTCACCCTCAGGCGTCACGGTACTACCCAAAACGCGCAAGCGGACTAGGCTCGAGGCGACCCCATGAACTGGCAAGCCGCTTACGACGCCTACCCAATCAACGCCCAATGCACCTGGTTGAACAACTGTGGCATCACCCCCACGGGGCAACACATTGTTCGGCGCATGGCCAGCCATTTCGAACAGATGGCCCAACATGGGCCCGGTGCCAACGACGCCTCACCGATGAAGCTCTTGAACCACGTGCGACAACACTTGGGGCAGTTGCTTCACGCCAATCCCGAAGACATGGCGCTCATCCACAACACGGCCGAGGGCATGACGATGATCTCCTTGGGCCTCGGACTAAACGTCGGTGACCAGATCCTGCTGCTCGAGAACGAGTACCCGAGCAACGTGTACCCCTGGGAACATTGGCGCGACCGTGGGGTGACACTCGACTTCGTGAGGGTGGGCGACACCGCCGAAGAATTCCTCGCGCACTTTCGGCAGGCCTTGACCCCGCATACCAGGGTCGCAGCCATGTCGATGGTGCATTGGTGCACGGGCATGCCGCTGCCGGTCGAAGCCGTGGCCGAGCTCTGCCACCAGCGCGGGATCCTGCTCGTGCTCGACGGGTCCCAGGGCGTCGGCCAGGTGTCGCTGGACTTTGCGCGTGTTGCCCCGGCGGTGCTCTGCTTTTCCGCCTGGAAGTGGCTGCTCGGGCCGCTCGGGCTCGGGGTCCTCGTCGTCGATCCTGCCACCCTAGCCACGCTGGGAATGCCGTTCAAAGGCACGGACTCGGTCAAAGACCCAACCTCTTACCTGCCGTATCAAACCCAGCTGAGAGCCTCAGTCGAGCGATACACCTACTCGACGGCTAACTACAACGATTGGGTGTATTTCGACGAAAGCCTAAATTTCTTGAGTTCGATTGGTTTCGACCGGGTGCAGCAGAGGCTGGTTGAGCTGACCGGGCGCCTCTGGGATG